>Ga0209344_10000967_pt1 | contig 42334 bp, 38 predicted proteins | sample Cruoilmetagenom6_FD_187293 | JGI IMG/M metagenome (GOLD analysis project Ga0209344, IMG submission 187293) | Oil polluted marine microbial communities from Coal Oil Point, Santa Barbara, California, USA - Santa Barbara Oil Seep Sample 6 (SPAdes)... | ecosystem: Environmental > Aquatic > Marine... | reverse complement strand
TGCCTGCTGCCAGGAAATTTGGCGGATCAAACCGGGTTATTTCGGTTCCGTCGACCCGCATCACACCCTGATCCGGAGAAACAAGACCCGAGACTACCCGCGCAAGCGCCGATTGCCCGTTTCCAGACACCCCGGCAATGCCGGCAACCTCATTGGCATGTATCGTCAGGTCTGCCGAATGCAGGCTGGTTCGCGCACTATCCCCAGTGACGTTCAGCCCTATAAGTTCCAGAACCGGGCGGCCTGCATCCATTTTGTTGCGCGGAATAGCGGGCGTGTCTGCCCCCACCATCATCCGCGCAATTATCCGTTCGTCAGCCTCTTTCGTGGCAATCCTGCCCACCAGTTTGCCATGCCGCAGGACGGATATGCGATGAGAAAACGCCAGCACTTCCCGCAGTTTATGCGAAATGAAGATCACTGACATTCCATCTTTGGCCATCGCGCCAATATTTTCAAATAACGTATCAGCTTCTTGTGGGGTCAGTACCGCTGTCGGTTCATCCAAAACCAGAATACGTGCGTCATGAAAGAGCGCTTTTAAGATCTCAACCCGTTGTCGTTCACCCACTGTCAGATTGCCAACCAGTTCATCAAGAGGTGCGGCAAGTCCGGTTTTGTCCGCGATACCAGAAATCTTTTTTCTCGCCGCGGTGCGATTCTGACGCCATGACAACAGGCTTTCAGAACCAAGCAGAATATTTTCAAGGGCGGTCAGGTTTTCAGCAAGGGTGAAATGCTGGTGAACCATGCCGATGCCCGCATCCAGTGCCGCCTGTGGATGACCCAGTGTCAGTGGTTGCAACTCACCTGCTTCATTGGCCACATCGATTGTTCCACTATCAGGCAAATAGTGGCCAAACAGCATATTCATCAACGTGGTTTTGCCGGCACCATTTTCACCGAGCAACGACAAGATTTCTCCGCGATGCAGTTCTATATTTACTGCGTCGTTTGCTATGACCGTACCAAATCTCTTTGACAGGTTATTGAGGCGAAGAACCAGGTTATTTGTCATGGGAATGGGGCCGGATGATCCCGGCCCCTACGCTTTCTATTTGTCCGAAACCGGGGCTTCGTCGTTGATCGAGACAATAAAACTGCCATCCATGATAGCCGCCGCTTTGGCGTCTACAGCCGTTGCTACATCTGCGGATACCAGCGCCTTATCCATTGCCAGTGAACCGCCGCCATGTGCCATAAAGCTGAACTGACCATAGTCTGCCGCGACGTAAGATCCGTCAGCCACCGCCGCAATCGCGGTATCAATTGTAGCTTCCATATGCCAAAGCGCCGAAGCTAAGATTGTACCGGGATAATCTGCCGATGTGTCGATCACATTACCAATGGCCATTTTACCACGCTCAACTGCCGCGTCAGAGACACCGAAACGTTCTGCATACATAACGTCTGCACCTGCATCCATCATCGCAAACGCACTTTCCTTAGCCTTGGGTGGATCGTACCAGCTGTCGATAAAGTTCACGAGGAATTTGACATCAGGATTGGTTTCCCGCGCGCCTTCCATAAATGCATGCATCAGGCGATTTACCTCGGGTATTGCGTACCCCCCGACCATACCGATGACATTGGAGTTGCTGGCCGCCCCCGCGACCATTCCCGACAAGTAGGCAGGTTCGTGGATAAAGTTATCAAACACCGAAAAGTTAGGTTCCTGCGGTGTAAAGGAAGACCCCATCAAAAAAGCGGTTTCGGGGTAGTCTGCGGCCACTTTGCGTGCCGCGCGTTCAAGCCCAAAAACTTCGCCAACGATCAGATCCACACCAGATTCAGCATATTCACGCATGACACGTTCATAATCGGTATTCGCGACATTTTCGGAATAGGTATATTCGATCTCGCCACGTTCCTGCGCGGTGTTCAATGCGATGTGAATTCGGCTGATCCACTGTTGTTCAACAGGCAGCGTAAATATGCCCGCCACTTTCAATGTATCTGCCGTTGCGGCGGTGCTTGACATAGCAAGGCCCAGCGCAATGGCGCCAGCGATCACACCCCTTCTGGACAGTATTCTAGTCAGTAACATATTTCGGCCCTCTCCCAGGTTGGTACGTATTTCTTTCTTATGGGATGAGTGACACATTTTTTAACCAAACGGTCAAGAAAATATTACCTTCGAACCTCTGGTCAGTAAGCTGTTATTTACCCTAATTTTTGCCGGTGACCCAATAACAACGGTCAGACGGGTTTCGTGCAGCAAAAGTATCTGGATACAATGCGCATTCCAGCAAAAGCTTTTGCACAGGTGCGGCCTTAATAGACCGCACTGTGGTTATGCCCGGTAACCTTGTAGTTTTCGTTTGAACACGAACTAATTTACCGCGTCTGGGTTTTGTGATAATCCCCCCAACGCGAACAGCGGGGATAATAATATCGCCACGTTGATTATTTGAAAACACGGGGTTAGTTCGGTAATTTCACCGACTTTTTCTTTATTCGACACGGATTTAACTGAATGATTAAACAAGACGAAGAACTGCTTCAAAAGCAACGCTCGCTCATCCTGCAGGCTGCCGGTGATGGTGTGTATGGGATTGATACAGACGGGAACACGACATTTTCAAATCCCGCTGCTGAAAGATTAACCGGTTATACCGCCGAAGAAATGTACGGGAAACCTTCCCACGCGCTTATCCACCACACCCATGCTGATGGGTCAAACTATCCCAATTATGAATGTCCAATTTACGCCGCTTTCAATGATGGCAAAGTCCACCGGGTCAAGGGTGAAGTGTTCTGGCGAAAAGACGGAACAAGTTTCCCGGTTGAATACGTAAGCACACCCATTCTTGATGAAGGGAAAATTGTCGGTGCCGTCGTCGCATTCCACGATGTAACACAACAAAAAGCTGCCGAAGACGCCCTGCGCGAAAGCGAAGAACGGTATCGCAAGATAGTTGAGGCCACGCATGATCTGAATTTCCTGATACGCGCTGATGACGGGGCAATTCTGGATGCAAATGAAGAAACATGTCGGGTTTTGGGGTATTCACGAGAAGAAATACTCGGGAAAAAGTCGCAGGACATACACGGGCACCAAATCGAAGAAATGCAAGAATTCCTCGATGGTGTTATAACTGACGGGCGCGGAAAATCTGACAAAATCACCTGTGTCGCGCAGAATGGTGAACGAATACCAGTGCTGTGCTCTGCAAGTCTTTTGCGCCTGAATGGCGTTGAATGCGTACTGATCATGGCGCAGGACATGCGTGAAGCGATCAAGGCAAAGAAGCGAACCAGCAAACTACAATCTGACCTGTCACACGGATCACGACTTGGCGCGATGGGGGAAATGGCGTCAGGGATGGCACATGAACTTAACCAGCCCTTAACGGCAGTGCTTAATTACCTGCAGGCCTGCCAGCTAATTCTTGAATCCGGAGACGATGACCAAAAGAAAAACATCACCAAATATATGGGAAAGGCGATCGCGCAAGCTGAACGGGCCGGAAAAATTATCACGAGCTTACGCACGTTTGTCCAAAAGGGCGACGCTGACCGCCAGGTTGAAAACCTCAATGAAATAGTGGAAGAAGCCAGCATGTTGATGTTATCTGGCGCGACAACCGAAGACATCGATTTTCAGATCAAGTTTGCCCAGGATCCACCCGAAATCTGCGTCGATAAAATACAAATTCAACAGGTCGTCTTTAATCTGGTGCGAAATGCAGTAGAAGCCCTAGGCGATGCTTGCAACAGCAAGCTGATCGTAACGACGTCAGTCCAAGAAAATAAATCAGTGCAGGTCAGCGTATGCGATAATGGCCCCGGGGTTGATGAGGATTTGTTGAAAAAGCTGTTTAGTGCTTTCACCACCACGAAATCCGGTGGGATGGGGGTAGGCCTGTCGATCAGCCAGTCAATCATTGAAGATCACGGTGGAACGCTTCGGGCGGCCCGTAATCCAGATGGAGGAATGACATTTACTTTCACACTGCCAACACTACAGGACACCCAGATCGATGCATGAAAGTCAAACAGTATATATTGTGGACGACGACGATGCAGTTCGTGAATCCCTAGCGGTTTTTCTGGAAACGGCAGGGTTTAAGATAGCCACCTTTGACTCTGGAAATGCATTCATGGATGGGCTGGATGCCGCCGGAAACGGGTGTCTGATAATTGATGTGCGCATGCCCGGGCTTGGCGGCCTCGAAATACAACAAAGGCTAGCTGACAGAAACGCGACATTGCCTGTGATCATTATTACCGGACACGGAGATTTACCAATGGCGGTTAAGGCAATGAAAGCAGGCGCAGTTGATTTCATCGAAAAGCCGTTCGACGCCGAAGCGTTGACCCAAAGCGTCAAAAATGCGCTTAAAAGCAGCGCGGAGAACCTGCAGGAAGCAAACCAAACTGCCGAAATCGAACAAAGGTTGGGGCGCCTGACGACCCGAGAACGGCAAGTTCTGGATGAACTGGTAATTGGAAATTTGAACAAAGTCATCGCCTACAATCTGGATATCAGCCCGCGTACAGTTGAAATTCATCGCGCTCGGGCGATGGAAAAGATGCAGGCCAGAAACCTCGCACATCTTGTACGTATGACGATCACGGCCGGGGCTGTCGCACAAAACGATTTGCAAACCTGAACTATTCCTGTTTGGGGCAAAAGACCAAATAGGTGAAAGCCCTAACTAATCTATTTCTCACAATCCTCTACATTCGATTGTAATAGCGTCTTATGATCCCATTCATCGGAAATCGCCGCACAATAATTTTAACGAGCTCCAGCCAGAAGCGAACATGAATATATGGATTCCGTTGCAATATCAGTGATCATCATTGACGATGATAGTGCGGTGCGGGATTCGCTATTTGTTCTTTTGTCATTTGCTGGATTTAGCATTATCGCATTTGAATCTGCACATGACTATTTGGCAGTTATCGAAAACCACGATCCTGATTGCCTGATAATAGATTTACATATGCCCCGTATCGGGGGAATAGAACTGATAAACGCCCTTGGTGAACTGGGGAATACTGTTCCGATAATCGTAATATCTGGCAACATGGACAAAAACAACAAGGCGCAGGCCGAACAGGCCGGTGCATCCAGATTCTTGAAAAAACCCTTTGCAGGGAAGCTTTTGATTGAAACCATTCATGGCTTAGTCAAATAGCGTTTCACAACTAAATAAAATTGCGTTCACAAATACGTAATTCCCCGTAGGTAAAACACCCAATTCACCTAAGCCCTTTGAACAGCTAGAATTTTTTCAAGCGATCGGAATACGCCGGTTGTCGTGAAACTTCGTTTGGTCGCAAATAGCAAAAATGCAGAACGTCGTGGCCTAGTTCACTAACACGGGTGCAACAACTGTCTTCGCACCTCCTTCCCGAATTTTGTTACCTCTGCGCGTTTCAAACATGCGCTAGTTTCAAAGCCTCAAAAGGAAAATGATCATGAATGGTTCCCTTGCATTAGTATCGTTGCGCCCGATCACATCAAAAGGCAGCATCACAGCCGAATTCATGCGAGAAGAAATATCGATGGCCGCCCATGATCTGCGCAACCCTCTGGCTTGCGTCGTTTCCACCCTTGAATTGCTTGACGCCAAAGCAGAAAAAGCCCTGAAAGCAGAAATTTGTACAGTTGTCAGGCGTGGATTACGGGCAGCAGACCGGATGGAACGCATGATCCAGCGATTGCTGCACAATGCTCGTTACCCAGTAGCCCAGATTATCGATGTGGCTGAATGCGATCTTATATCTTTGGTAGGTAGCGCTGTCGAAAACAATCTTCTGGCTGCAACCAAAAAGAACATTTCGATAAATCTGAGTGGCGCAAAAGTTGGCATCAAAACAGATGAACACTTTCTGATCGAAGCGATCGATAACCTGATCAGCAACGCCGTTAAATATTCCAGTCCCGGCAGTGCCATTTCATGCAAGATCGAATTGGATGAACGATCCATACTAATTCACATAATTGATCAGGGTCCGGGGCTTTCCCCTCAAGACCTGACAAACCTGGGCAACCCTTTTCAAAAACTTTCTGCCAAACCAACCGCAGGAGAGACAAGTACAGGGCTTGGCCTATGGTCTACGCGCCGGATTGCAGATGCGCTTGGCGGAACCCTTCAAGCAAAAAACAATGGTGTGAATGCCGGTTCGACCTTCACACTAAGTTTACCCCGGTAAGGCCTGGGGAAAGGCCTTTCAATACCTAAATACATCCGACACCGCGACTGATCGCAACATCAAACCCCTTTACCAGGAATGAAACAATGCTCGCTGAATTCAAGACGAACCTACCTGCAGTTACCGATCAGGCCGCCACCGGACCTGCAAAAGAAATCATCGATGCAACGCAGGAAAAGCTGGGTTTTGTACCTAATATGTATAGGACTATGGCGAATTCGCCCGGATACCTTAGCACCTATATTCACGGCTATAATGAGTTTCGAGGGAATTCCGGTTTTAATGCCAAAGAACAGGAAATCGTGTTTCTGGTCATAAGCCGATTAAACCAGTGCGAATATTGCGTAGCCGCGCACAGCATGATCGGCGATAAGATGGCAAAGCTGGACGAAGATACACTGAATGCAGTGCGAGCTGGCATCCAAATTGCAGATGAAAAGCTTCAGGCACTTGCGGTCTTTACCGCGCAGGTATTTGAAACCCGCGGATTTGTAACCAAGGCGCAGGCTGCTGCATTTTTGGATGCCGGCTATGGCGAGAACCAAATTCTAGAAGTCGTGCTGGCAATCGCGGTGAAAACACTCAGCAACTATTCAAACCATATTTTTCACACGGATCTGGATGCGCCTTTTCAGCCATATGCCGGTTAAATAAGCGACCACACGAAAAACACGCTACCGATGAAGCCAAATGAGCATGATCACCTTCACCCGACATTCAAGCTGTCGCCATCTGCTCTATACATGAAAGGTAAAACCCAATGACCAGGACGTATGACATCATTATCATTGGTAGCGGAAATGCAGGCTTTGGCGTATCCGCCGTTGCACATGCTGCGGGCAAAAAGATTGCTTTCATCGAAGAATGGGATTTTGGCGGCACTTGCCCGAACCGCGGCTGCACACCGAAAAAGGTTCTGGTGGCCGCGGCTCAGGCGTTGCACGAAATTGATATAGCGGGTGTTCACGGGATCGACATTGGCAAACCAAAACTAGATTGGGCCAAACTGATCCGGCGCGAGAAAGACATGATCAGTTTTATTCCTGATGCGATGGAAAGTACCGCCAAGAAACGCGGTGATATCTATCGGGGATCTGCTAAATTTACTGGTCCCAATTCGGTTCAGGTTGGGGACCAATTTCTTATGGCGGAGAACATCGTAATTGCGACCGGATCCAAACCCCGCCCATTGCCCATTCCGGGCGCGGAATTTCTGATCACTTCAGACGAAATCCTATCTGATGAAACGCAACCCGGCGAAATCGTTTTCATCGGTGGCGGTGTCATCGCAATGGAATTCAGCCACGTTTACGCGCGCGCCGGAACCAAGGTGACTATTCTGGAAGCCATGCCGCGCCTCTTGCCACGTATCGAAGCTGACGCAGTTGCGGTATTGCAAAAGGAATCTGAACGCATCGGCGTTACTATCAAAACCGGTGTTTCTGTCACCGCTATAACTAAGAACGGTGACAGGTTAAGCGTTAGCTACAAACACGAGGGTGAAGAACTGACGGTCAGTTCTGACAAAGTGGTCAACGGCGCGGGCCGCATCGCCAATGTTGACAGTCTGGACCTAAACGCCGGAAATATCGAACATGACCGCATCGCCGTTAAGGTGGATGCCTATTTACGTTCTGTTTCAAACCCTGCGGTCTGGGTGGCAGGTGATGCATTGGTCAGTTCTGCCCAGCTTTCTCCCGTCGCCACCTATGAAGGGCGAATTGTTGGGGAAAACATTGTTAACGGCCCAACGGTTTCGCCTGAATATTCGTCACTTCCAAGCAGCGTTTATACCGTGCCGGCCCTTAGCACCGTTGGCTTGACGGAAGAAGAGGCCCAGGCCCAGGGGTTAAAATTCAAAACCACGACCAACGATATGACGGGTTGGTTTTCCAGTAAGGCCTATGCAGAAACCGCCGCTTTTGCCAAAGTTCTTGTTGAAGAAGGCAGCGACCGCATACTCGGCGCGCACCTGATCGGCCATCGCGGCGAAGAACTGATCCACTTGTTTGCACTTGCAATGCGACATTCAATTACCGCTGGCGCGCTACGCGATGGGATATTTTCTTACCCTACCTTTTCGTCAGACGTAAAAAGTATGTTCTGACAGGCTGGCGAATATCAAACGCCATCCCAGAACAGGGATCCAACAAAAATCCATAGCCTTGCCCAACGCTTTTGAACAAAAAGTGTTGGGGGGGGTGCATTTTTTGTACATCCCTATCCACTGAATTCCCCTTTCGACAGGGCAATTGCGATATCCGCGATCCCGCGAGCGGGATGATCGTTATCTCTTTTCAGAACAAATTGAAGAAACCTATGCCCGGACTAAGGGAAAACCCCTACGTAGAACTCCGAATTCATCAGAAATGCTTGTTGTTCTACAGTTGGTTCAAGTCGTTGGGGTCGCCCATTGGCAGCAAACAAACCCAGTAGGAACCTAGAAAATGTTACGCACTCACACCTTCCGCCAAGCCCCAACATGGGCCCTCGCCGTTTCAATTTTGTTTGGTTACGCAGCTCAAGCATTAGCAGATGAAAGCGGCCTTCCCGACCCCGGCTTTGACATTGTAGCAGGTGAAACTGCATTGCTCGTCACCGATCCACAAAATGATTTCTTGCATCCCGATGGCGTTGCCTGGGGTGTTGTTGGTGCAAATGTCGTGGCTAACGGAACTGTCGAAAATATTGATGCGCTTTTTGCAACAGCCAAAACGGTCGACATGCCGGTCTTTGTTTCGCCGCACTACTATTTCCCACATGATCACAAATGGAAATTTGAAGGTGCCCTGGAAGCGCTGATGCACAAGATCGGCATGTTTGATCGTGGTAGTGCCTTATCGGTGGAAGGTTTTGAAAATTCCGGTGCTGATTGGCTGGCACAATATAAAACCTATATCAATGATGGCAGCACTGTCGTGACGAGCCCGCACAAAGTTTATGGCCCAGAAACAAATGACCTGGTCCTGCAACTTCGCAAACAGGGCATCTCCAAAGTGATTATCGCCGGTATGTCCGCTAACCTGTGCACTGAATCGCATATGCGCGAACTGCAGGAACAAGGTTTCGAAGTCATGGTCGTGTCCGATGCCACAGCCGCGGCGCAACTGCCCGGTGTTGATGGTTACGCTGCTGCAATGGCCAATTTCCGGATGATTGCCAGCCATGTCGCAGACACTGATGCAACGGTGTCCGCAATGAAACTCGCTGCCGCTAACTAGTTTACTGGTTACGGCCCTGCCCCTGGATGTCGTCCCGCATCCAGGGGCCCCTTATTGCCTAAACCCACGCATCTTTCACAGCTGCGTGGGTTGTTTATATGCGGCAGTTCTTTGATCACTTGGATGGTGGTTGGTTTCGAGAGATTTATCACGCCAAGAAGTAAAGAATAACGAACTCTCCAGCCCGCGTGCCTCCAAAAAATATCGCGCTAGTTTTCAGGCCCGTTTAGCAACATGCGCTCCATTCCAATGCGATCTTTCCTGATCTCTTCCAGGGCACCCCGCAACGCGAATGGACGGTGGTCATGCTTACCGCTCCACAAAATTATTTCAATCATTATCGGCGCAAGGTCGCGACCTTTCTGGGTCAGCGCATATTTGAAACTTCTGCGATTTTCCGGATCACGGGATTTTACAACGATCCCCTCGATTTCAAGATGTTTAAGTCGGTCGATCAGGATATTCGTCGCTATCCCTTCCTCCATTTCCAAAAACTCGCTGTAGGTAGATTTTCCTCTCAGCATGATCTCGCGGATGACCAACAGGCTCCAACGGTCACCGAATGTATCCAGCCCAAATGCCACAGGGCACCCGGTTTGACGTTTTTTATCTTCGCTTCTCATTTCACCACCATATTACTTGCAAAACGCAATACGTATAATTCCTGATTCACGAATTGCATTTTGCAAGTCATATCATAGCAACCAACCGAAACAACCCACGTAAAGGAATATTTTATGTCAAATAAACTCAAATTCTTCAACTCTGCCGCCCTGATTACAGCATTTGCCACAGCCACAACTTTTGCAGAAGCTGCAACCTCGAACAATTCATCTGAGCGTATAAAACTTCTGACCGCGGATTTCGAACCGCGTCAGGTTGTTCAGGTCGAAGCAGGTGATTTTCATTTCCTACCGGGTCAGGTTGCGCCAATCCACACACACAGCGCCCCGGCAATCGGATACGTGACAAAAGGTACAATCATTTATCAGGTTGAAGGCGAAAAGCCGCAAATTCTGCAAGAAGGTGATGCCTTCTTCGAACCGGTTGGGCCGCGCATACTGCGATTTGACAATGCATCCGCAACCGAAGAAGCCATCTTTGTTGATTTCAATCTGGAACAGGCTGGTGAACCTTTCATCGTTTTTGAAAGTTCTCCGACCGAAGCAATTGATCGGCGGTCATTACCAACCTTTGACATCAAAGACCAAAGCATCAAACGGGCCGAGGTTTTTTCAACTGACATCGAAAAGGGCGGTTCCTTAGATTTTGACACACGACAGCCAACACTGGGTCTGGTGGCGCACGGTATCGTTGAAATTCAGGTGAACGGCGTTGTTACGCAACGCATTGCTGCAGGCGCAAGCTTTGCCTTGCCTGCAGACAGTTCGGCAACGCTGGTCAACGCGTCTGCCGAAGTTTCGGCCAAAGTGATCACTTTCCTGCTTCGCTAACCTTCGGTTCCCACACTGGCAGGCGCTTGTCCTGCCAGTGTGGGCTGATGCAAAAATAGGATGATAGCTATGAACACCACCCAGCCAACCAGCATTCTTTATACCATGCTGCGGGTAAGCGATCTTGATCGGTCACTGGAATTCTACTGCAATGTACTTGGCATGGCAGAAATCCGTCGTGAAACCTTCACACAAGGGCGATTTACCCTTGTTTTCGTCGGATATAGCGACGCGCCCGGGGAACCATTAATAGAACTGACCCACAACTGGGATCAGGATGCCTACACCCACGGGTCCGGCTACGGCCATATCGCCCTGAGTGTTGCTGATATTCATGCGACCTGCGAACGGCTCGACGCCAATGACGTCAAAATTCTGCGTGCACCTGGCCCGATGAAAATGGCGGTGGATGAAACAGGTCTGAGGGAAGTCATCGCGTTCATCCAAGACCCTGATGGTTACCGGATTGAACTGATCCAAACACCCTAAATCGCCCTACTACAACTTCAACTAAGCCTTACAAAGGACGGAAAACAAATGAAACATTATGTATTGGTACATGGCGCATGGGAAGGTTCCTGGAGCTGGGAACACATCACACCTTTGCTTGAAGGAAAAGGTCACCACGTGACATCTGTTGATCTGCCCGGCAGCCCGGGAAACCCGCAACCACTCGATCAGGTGACTATGGCCAGCTATATTCAGACGGTCGTCGATACAATCAACAACCTGGGCCACACGGTTGTTCTGGTGGGACATAGCCTGGCAGGTGCGATTATTTCGCAAGTGGCCGAACAGATACCGGAAAAAATCGAAAGGCTTGTCTATGTCGCAGCATTTCTTCTACAGACCGGAGACAGCATCATGAAAGCGATGCAACGCGATCCCGACGGGGAATTTTTACCTGAACTGGCTTTCGCCGAGGATGGCAGTTCAGCCTCGGCGGCCGAACGCACGTGGCGCTCTAAATCGTTTCATGATGTCACGGAAGACCGTATTCTGAGGGCCTTGCCGCTTGTCGCTGACCGGGCACAGGCCGCTGAACCTTTTCTGGCAGAGGTCGCGGTGAGCGACGCCAAGTTTGGTTCTGTTTCCAAAACATATATCCGCACGTCGATCGACAAAATGGTATCACCGGCACTTCAGGAAGAGATGCTTGCAAATACCAGTGTTGATAAGGTCCACACACTAAAATCCGGGCACTTCCCAACGCTTTCGGTTCCTTCAGAACTGGTAACGCTTTTGTTCTGATACAGCCAGCAAGCTATTGAAATCACTGGCCGGGCACTTCTAGATTGAAATGCCCGGCCATTTTAATGAAAATCCCGACTTGGAAACAGCCGTTTGGCTTGTTCGCGCGGGTGGCGGGCCGTTGTTCTTGACGGTGTCGCACGTGGCGCATCATCGGCCTGCGGTAACGTAACACCGATTGCATCACTCATCGGGTGGCCTAGCCCTGACAGGGATTGCGACATATCCTGAATGTCCTGCGCGATCAGGTGCACCACAATGCCTTCGCGTTGCAGATAGCCGGTAACGCGCAGCAACCGCCCGCCCATGACAGTGCGCCGGAATTGTTGGTAGACCTTGGGCCAGACCACCACATTGCTGACCCCGGTTTCATCTTCAAGTGTCAGGAAAACCACCCCGGATGCGGTACCGGGGCGCTGGCGGGTGATAACGAGGCCACAGACGGCCGTGCGCGTCAAAGGGGCGGCAGCCAGATCCGCATGGGGGGTAAGGCCCGGCATTTCTGGGCGCAGCAACTCCATTGGATGGGCGCGCAGGCTTAATCGCATGGCCACATAATCCTCTACCACTTCTTCACCTAAATGCATTGTGGGCAGGTCTACTTTGGCTTCACGGATACCTTCGCCCTCAATCGGATCATTGAACAGTGGTAGTGGTATTTGCCCCCGAATAGCCTTGACCTGCCAAAGAGCATCACGCCGGGTCAGCCCGGTGCCGGAAAATGCATCCGCTTCGGCGATACGTTCCAATGTGGCCGGACCAACCCCGGTTCTCAACCACAGGCTTTCGGGGTCGCGATAACCATTGCCGCGCGCAGCAACAATCCAACCTGCATCTTCCTGACGAAACCCCTTGATCTGGCGAAATCCCAAGCGCAGGGCCAGTGCCCCGTCTGCGCGGCGTTCCAGCGCGTTATCCCAATCGCTGGCGTTCACACAAATTGGGCGGACTTCCACCTGATGTTCGCGCGCATCGCGTACAATCTGTGCAGGAGCATAAAACCCCATTGGTTGGGAATTCAGCAGCGCGCAAGCAAAGATTGCCGGGTGATGGCATTTCAACCAGGCAGAAACATAAGCAAGCATTGCAAAGGCAGCGGCATGGCTTTCGGGAAACCCATATTCGCCAAACCCTTCGATCTGGGAAAAGCAGCGCTCAGCAAAAGGTAACTTATATCCGCGCTCCAGCATGCCGCCGATAAAGCGGTCACGAAAGGTGCTGATTGTTCCCATCCGCCTGAACGTCGCCAAGGAACGGCGCAACCGATCCGCTTCTTCAGCAGTAAATCCTGCGGCAACAACTGCGATTTGCATCGCCTGTTCCTGAAACAGCGGCACACCCATGGTTTTACCCAGAACCTTTTTAAGTTCGGGTGAGGGAAAATGCACCGCCTCTTTCCCTTGCCGCCGGTTGATATAGGGATGCACCATACCACCCTGAATAGGACCGGGGCGCACAATGGCAACCTCAATCACCAGATCATAAAATTCGCGCGGTTTCATACGTGGCAGAAAATTCATCTGCGCGCGGCTTTCCACCTGAAACACCCCAACAGCATCGGCAACGCAAAGCATGTCGTAAGTTGGTTCATCTTCCTTCGGGATGGTTGCAATGGAATACAACTCTCCGTTAAATTCCTTTAACAGATCAAAGCTTTTGCGGATGCAGGTCAGCATGCCAAGGCTTAGAACATCGATCTTCAGGATCCCAAGCGTATCAATATCATCCTTGTCCCATTCGATAACCGTGCGATCCTGCATCGCCGCATTTTCGATCGGGCAAAGTTCATCCAACCGCCCCTTGGTTATCACAAACCCACCAACATGTTGGGACAAATGCCGGGGAAAGCCGATAATCTCACCAATAAGGCGGATGGTTTGGGCTAACCTGCGATTGCTCAGATCAAGGCCGAGTTCGCGGATCCGATCCGGGTCGGCGCCCCCATTTGACTGCCCCCAGATTTGCCCGGAAAGACCGGCTGTAACATCTTGCGACAGCCCCATCACTTTACCCACCTCGCGGATCGCAGCGCGGGATCGGAAATGGATCACCGTGGCGCAAAGACCGGCCCGGTGGCGTCCATATTTTTCGTAAATATGCTGAATCACCTCTTCGCGCCGCTCATGTTCAAAATCCACATCAATATCCGGCGGTTCGCCCCGGTATTTCGAAATGAACCGTTCAAACACCATGGTGATCTGATCGGGGCTGACATCGGTGATACCAAGTGCATAACACAGGATTGAATTGGCCGCTGATCCCCGGCCCTGACACAGAATGCCCAGACTGCGGGCATGATGGACGATATCATGCACGGTCAGAAAATAGGCGGCAAAGCCAAGATCACCGACCAGCGCCAGTTCCTTATCCACCATTGCCCGGTAACGATCCGGCACACCAGTGGGGCAGCGCCGCTGCAAGCCTTCCTGCGTCAGACGGGCCAGACGTGCCTGCGGACCTTCGCCATCAGAAATTTCATCGGGATATTCATAAGATAATTCACTTAAACAAAAACAGCACCGCGCCGCAATTTCCTGGGTGCGCCGGATCGCGGCAGGCATGCTTTTAAACATCCGCACCATATCCCCGGCTCCTTTCAGGCGGCGTTCAGCGTTAACAAGTGAACGGGTGCCGATCTCATCTATGGTGATGTGTTCACGCATACAGGTCAGCACATCAGCCAGTTGGCGGCGGCTTGCGCGATGCATCAGCACATCCCCCACAGCAACCATCGGTGCTGCGGTCTCATGGGCAAGCCCGGCGCAGTGTTTAAAATGGCGCTGGTCATCACCATCATACCGTGGTGCTGCACCCAGAAATACATGGCCGGGATAGCGGCGCACCGCCTTTCGGATATGGGTTGAAATCTGCGAATACCGCCTGTCCTGCGGGACCAGGGCGATCAGAATTATACCTGCGCATCCCGCAAGCATATCGCGCAGTTCAAGGTGGCATTCCCCTTTTTCCGCCCGTCTTTTACCCAGTGTCAAAAGCCGGCTTAACCGGGCATAAGCAGGGCGATCTGTTGGCAGGGCAAGCCATTCTACCGGGCTGTCCTGTAACACCAGCCGGCAACCAACAATCAGTTTTGGCAACTGAATGGTTTCGGGGCGGGGTATTTTCCTTTTCCTGCCAACATCCTGACGACTGCTTGGATCAATCCGCTGACTGGACCGGATTGCAATCGTCCCGCCAGCTTCATTTGCGGTGCGCACCAGTTCTTTCAGTGCCGAATAAGCACGCACCACCCCGGCCAGGGAATTGCGATCAGTGATGGCAATGGCCGCAAGCCCCAGTTCAGCGGCGCGCGTGATCAGTTCTTCCGGATGCGAGGCCCCGGTCAGGAACGTAAAGTTCGAGGTTACGCAAAGTTCGGCATAATTCACGCAAATTCCCCCTGTACAAACCAGCCCGGGTTTTGCGGGGTATAAAACAACCACAACCGCCGCCCCTGCCGGGTCTCCACCCGCCAGTAATCGCGCAACCCCGACTGCCAGTTTTCATCACAAAGCCACCATTCCGGGGTGATGCGTTCCGGCCCCGTCGTTCGCGCGGTTGTCAGCGACATACGACGCCAGCGAAATCGCCGGGGTGGCGCACGCCCGGTGCCGCCAATTGGTTCGGGTGGAAACAGGCGCAGGGGCCGGGGGCGCAGAACCGGCCAAAACCCATCCGGTTTGCTATAGGCCGCAGGGGCGATGATAAAACTGCGTTCCGGGATATGGCTGTCGGCAGGCAGAAACCGGATGATATTATCCAACCCAACCCGATTGCCCAACCGGGTAATCAGATCATCAAGCCCGTCCGTTCCCCGGTTGCCGGTATGACTGATCTGCTGTACCGGCAGTTTTTCGACCTGCACCGCTTCCAGACGCATCTGGTCAATGCCAAAGCCTGCGTCTACCTCACCAACCCCTCGTTCAAATAACGCCAGAATCCGCACCGGATCCCGCATGGCACGGGCAAGGCGCAGTTCCACTTGCTGATTGGCCTGATCAACACGCCGCAATGTCAGTTGCAACACCCGCACACCCTGTTCCTGTGTTTTCAATCTGGCGCAAAGCCGGGTTAACAGGCGTTCTGTTCCGGCCATTATATCCGACGTCAGGCCAACCGGTTCGGGCAGGGTCATGCGCACTGCGTAAAGTGGCGGATCTGGCAATGGTGAAATTTCTTCGGCCTGATCACCAAGGGCTTGATCCAGCCGCAAAAGCACCCCAGGACCAAAGCGGCGGGTCACTGTTGCGCGGGGCAAAGCCACCAGATCCGCAATGCTGCGCACCCCAAGACGCTGCAACCCGATGCAGGTCTGGCCATCAAGGCGCAGGGACGCAATCGGCAGTGCGCCAATCTGTTTCAGCGTTTCATTAACCGGGGCGACACCTTCGCCGAACCGGGCCAACGCCCATGCACCACCACGAGTATCTGCCAACCCCAACTGCACCGCCAGACCGGCATGGGTCAGTTTCTGGCGCATATCCGAAAGCATTGCAGCCTCGCCACCAAACAGATGCGCTGACCCCGCAATGTTCAGCACCAACCCATCCGCCCCTTCCAACCCGACCCATGGGCAATAGCGCCCGGACCAACGGACCAACGCCTGCTGAAAGCGCTGATCGGCCTGTAGATTTGCAGGGCGACTTTGCAGATCGGGGCAAAACGCGCGTGCATCGGAAAACCCCATACCCCGATGCAAGCCTACCTTTTCAGCTTGCCAGTTCACACAATATAGCCGTTCGGTGTTGTTTTGGCGCAGGGTCAGGGCAAAGGGTGCATCAACCGGGCGGGTACGCAGAACCCGATCGCTGGCCAACCTTGGAAACCATAATGATACGACGCGCTTCTGCATTCCACCGCACATCCCATATACCTAATGTTCCTGATTTGTTCTTTATAAGTTCCCACTGCTGCAGAGTCGAGTCATCAGGATCATAAAGCGGGTTGCACCGCCAACGGGTTTCAGCGGCATTGCTACCCATCCCTTCGGGGATGATAGACAACCCGGTTGCCCGCCCCGCCTTAGCGGCCAGTTGCAATCGCCTGCCTGCAGTCAGGCCAAGCGCGGTATTTAGTTCAGCAATAACAACAGACATCACGCCGGATCGTAATGTTTCTTCGAAAGAAGCCAAAAGATCAGTTTCACCCTTTGCCTTTACCAAAAGCAATTTCTGTGGATCGCAGAATTGCGCAAATCCGGACGGATGAAGTTCTTCACGCTGCCAACCCTCGGAAATCCACATAACAGGGCCAGAACATCCACCGGCAAAAATAGCTGCAAAACTGCTTGCGGCAGCACCAGTCAATTCATGCGAACGGCCAGATTTCAAGTTGGGGAAACCGTTTTCTGTCATACTGACCTTAATAATTGAAGCCCACGGATAACTTAAACTATTTCCGGACAAAAGGTGAACAAAAAACTGCGCCTACTTCGCGACCAAACCGTGCTCGCCAACATCACCTTTCAAAAAAAACATACGAAATAATGGATTTTTCACGACAACCCCGCCATGCGAAACATCTGCAAGTACGGCGTTTGGTGCTTTTGCGGGCGATCCGCGTGAAGTATGACATTATGACTTAGGGTGAACCCTGCGCTGCCTGAGATCCTGTTCGAAAACGCAGTTCACACTGATGAAACCAGGCTTGGAAAAATACATACAACCCAATGTTACCTTCAAACGCCTGCATTCGTAGCCGGCGGGGAAACCAGCGCTGCCAATTCGCTGAACAGCATATCATTATTTAACAACTTATCACGCATTCCCCAAATCGAACGGGCGCGGGACGGTTCTAATGTCAAACTCGTCAGGTCTAAAAACTTTTCTTCAATTTCAGAAATTTTCATCGGGGCTTCTGGGCCACCTCGGGCTTCGATGTGGCCAGAATACAGTTCGCGCCCGTCGTTCAGTTCAATCGTAACATCGGAACAGCGACTGGCAGGAAATCGCGAAGAATGATGTGCAGAATCTTCAATCACAATCTTTGCCAAAAACATCTCGATTGTTTTGTTTATCAGGCCATCCCCTGAAATGTGTTCTGGCCCGATACGCCCATAATGCAGCATAAGCGCAACCGAAAACCGCAGGCTGTATTGCGCCTGCGATGTGGTTTGGGGCATCCCGGGAAACAGGCAGGCGGCTTCGTTGAATGTCTGTACGTTTACGCTGCGAATATCTGAAACAGAAAACTCATTTTCCTGTGCCAGTTTGCGTACTGCATCAATCGCGGCGTGGGCCCAACGACAGATCGGGTAAGGTTTTATGTAATTTTTTTCGATCGTCCAGACATTCCCAAGATTTCGCCAGTGATCCGCGACTTCGCTGGATTCAGCCGTAATCGCCGGGGCACCTTCAAAACCACGAGATGCCAGAATAGCAGCAGAAACCCCCACCAACGCACCCATGCCCGACCCATCATGCAGCATTGTCGGATTTGCAATTTCGCGCATCATCTGGCTGCGCGGGCCGTGGTATTCAGCTATCCCAAGGGCATGTCGCAAGCGATCAGGATCGCAGCCTTGCATCCGGCACCCAAGTGCCGCCACACCCAAAGCATTCCAAGCCCCGGATGTATGATAGTCAGAAACAGTCGCATGCAAAGACGTCGCCGCCCGGGCGGCTACTTCATAGGCAATTGTAAGTGACGTTAATGCCTGCCGGCCAGTCAGCCGCGGATGTTGCTCAGCAAATGCGAATAGCGCCGGAACGGCCGCGCATCCGATATGCCCCTTGGATGGGTTGTAACCATCATGTGCATCAAGATTATCAACCGAAGTTGCCACGGCATAAGCTGCGCCCGGCAAGCTGGCTTTGCGCCCATCAAACATAAGCGTCGCGGCATGCTTAGCTTGGCCAGCCCCTTGAAAATCAACCGCGAAGTCCCGCGCAATTTGCCCGGCCTCAAGTCGGGCTGCCCCCGCTGCAACGCCCACCGTATCAATCAGCAACGTTGACGCAAACTCCAGTGCAGTCTCTGGGATGCTTAGGTTGGGAGACAGTACAAATTCTGCAATTTCAGTAAACTGTGAACAGTTATTGACTGCTGCGCGTTGCAATTTGTCTACCACCGATTTCACCTTTTCAAGTATCCGAGCAAGCCTGCTGGTCCGCTTTTTGGTCACTATTTCATCATCATCTCAAGCGTACTGGCTGGTTTACAGTTTTCACAGGCATTTCTATTGTGATCGGGTTTAACCTGCGGATATCAACACCGCACATTTCATACAGGGAATGCACAAACCACTTCGACACAATGGCAATCCGACAGGAACCCCGGATCAGACGATTGGTTTGACCGCACTTTCTTGGCGAAAGGGTCTCGGGCAATCAGGATGATGCGAATGAAATTCTGACCTGGCCAAACGGGCCAAAATCGGCATCAAAGCTGCTACCCAGCGGCGCTTCGACCGGGCGAATAAAGGATCCCGACAAAACAACTTGACCGGCTTTCAAACCATACCCGTATTGGGCGAGCCGATGGACGAGCCACAAAATGCCCGTAATAGGATCATCAAGCACCCCTGCCCCAAGGCCGGTTTCTTCTACAATTCCATTCCGTTTTACCACAGCACCAACCCACCTAAGGTCAACATCCCGCAACTCATGATGCGCTGTGCCCAATACGATCCCTGCATTGGCTGCATTATCTGAAACTGTGTCCTGAATGACCCTCGGCTTACCGGTTTCAGGATCAGCGCGCAGAACACGAGTATCAAGGATTTCCAATGAAGGGGCCACATAATCCGTAGCCGCTATCACGTCAGCACGTGTAACATCCGTGCCCATCAAAGGGGTTTTCATGACGAAAGCTATTTCGGCCTCAACCCGGGGTTGGATGAAACGCCCCGCCGGCACTGTGTCACCTGTCGGGAATACCATATCGTCCAGCAGTATGCCGCTGTCTGGCGTCGTGATATTTAGCGCTTGCTGCATCGCGCGGCTTGTCAGGCCGATTTTCCAGCCGACAACCTTTGCACCAGCGGCGATTTTCCTATCCACCAATTCGGCCTGAACGGCGTAGGCATCATCTAGCGACATTTCCGGATGGGCCAGGCTTAGCAGCCCGCATTGTTGCGTCGTCTGTTCTGCTTCATACAACTGCGCTGCAGCGTGTCTGATCTCATCCGGGGTCATTCGTCCACCACACCGTTGCGCAAAATACCGATGCCGTCGGCCTCAACTTCGATCTCATCACCCGGCACCAGAAACCGGGGGGGATCAAACCGTGCACCAGCACCGGTTGGGGTGCCTGTAACGATGATGTCGCCCGGCACAAGCGTTGTGAAGGTCGAGATATAGGCAATCTGACGGGCCACCGGGAACAACATGCGACCAGTGCGATCTTGCTGGCGCACTTCGCCGTTCACACGGGTTTGCAAGACGACATCCGTAATCTGATCATGAGAAGCAAACGGTACAAGCCACGGCCCCATAGCACCTGACCCATCCCAGTTTTTACCTTGGGTTACATTGAATTTAGCATGGCGCACCCAATCTCGCAAAGTGCCTTCGTTACAAAGGGTTAGGGCAGCTATGTGTTCTAGTGCCTGTTCTTGCGCGATACGTCGCCCACCTTTGCCGATAATTACGGCAATCTCACCTTCATAATCCAGTTGAGGTGTTTCTGGCGGGCGGGTCAGCGGTGTCTCATGACCGACAAAGGATCGCGCAAATCGTGGGAAAAGCGACATGTTTGGTGGCGCTTCAACACCGTCTTTATATTCAGCGTTTCGATCTGGAAAGTTGACGCCTACGCAAATAATCTTTTCAGGGTTGGGCACAGGTATGTCCCACCGAAAACTACCATTTTCATGCGTAACAGCACGCCCGGAAGCGGCGGCCTTCAGATCGCCAAGCCCCCCGGCTTGGATTACATCACGCAAACTGCCCCACTGAGGAAATTCTTGCGACAAGGCAATCAAACCGCTGTCCGCCACCGCACCGTAATGCTGCCCCCCATCTGCGGTGAATGTTGCAAAACGCATCTTCATCTCCCTGCCATTTGGACTAGCACATCATGCGCAAAATCAACGTCAGTTTTTGTCGCATCAAACTGGCCGACCTGAAATCGGATAGCTATCTGCCCATCAACCCGCGTCTGCGTGATATAGATTCGTCCGTCATCGTTGATATTATTTACATAATCAATTTGTACCTGATCGTTCCGCCCTCGTAGTTTGAACGTAAACAGCGATAGGACCGGGCGTGTAACAATTTCAAAATCGTCGTTTTGTTCTAATCTTTCACACAATCCTTCCGCCCAGATGACGTGGTTCCGAATGCGATTACGCAATCCTTCCAAACCGTAGGAACGGATTAAGAACCAAAGTTTCAGTGCCCGGAACCGACGCCCCAGTGGAACCGACCATTCCGAATAATTGATCAACCCGTCATGCCCATGGGTTTTCAGATATTCCGGCTGGATCGCCAGTGTCCGTACCAATGTGTCCGGGTTACGCAGGAAGTGTGCCGAGCAATCAAACTGCGCACCCAGCCATTTATGCGGATTGAAAACAATGGAATCTGCCTTTTCGACCCCTGACCATAATTTTCGAAATTCTGGGCAGATCATCGCAGCACCCGCCCATGCCGCATCTACATGAGCGTAAAGATCATATGATTTGGCAATTGCGATCATTGCGTCAAGATCATCACACGCCCCGGTTCCGGTTCCCCCGGTACAGGTGATCACACCTGCCGGGCAATGACCTTGGGCAATGTCTTTTTCAATCGCGACCTTCAGTGCAGCAGGGTCCATCCCGCGCAGTCGCCCGGCAATCGGAATGCGTACCAGATTATCCTGCCCTATCCCGGCAATCCAAATGGCGCGATCAACAGATGTATGTACTTCGGCCGAACAATAAACCCGCAGTCGGGGCTGGCCAGAAAGACCTTTTTGATTACCTTGCCAGTTCAAGGCGCGTTCGCGCATTGTCAGCACCGCGGCAAGCGTTGCCGACGATGCACTATCCTGGATCACGCCGGCAAATCCAGCGGGTAAACCAATGGCCTGGCGCAACCAATCCAGAATGACCGTTTCCATTTCGGTCGCCGCCGGTGAGGTTTGCCACAACATACATTGCGCAGCGATCGTCGATACCAACATTTCAGCCAGCATAGAAGGTGGCGCTGCATTAGCAGGAAAATAGGCAAAGAAACGGGGGTGCTGCCAATGGGTTATCCCGGGCATAACGATGCGTTCAAAGTCAGACATGATAATGTCCATGTCTTCACCACCCTCAGGGGGCATTTCCGGTAATTGAGCCGCAATATCACCCGGTGCTGTTTGGGCACGAACAGGTCGCTCACGAAGGGTTTTATGATATTCAGCCGCCCACTGGGATATACGACTACCCCAGTCTGAATACTCATCCCAATTCATGGGGCGATGATCGGTTGCGCTTTTAAATCGCTGTCGCTAAGCGGTGCATTGTCAAATACAGATCCTTCTTCAAACCAACTGCGCGGCGCAGCGGCGCCCCAAAGCGTCTGACGTTGTGGATCTTTCAGATCCCACTTTATTGGTTCCAGATCAGGATCTACCGTTTGGTAATCCGAACAATAAACCTCGGTTCGGTGCCCATCCTTATCACGGATATACAGGAAAAAAGCGTTTGATATTCCATGCCTACCGGGACCGCGTTCTATGTTGCCGACATATCCCGTGGTGGACATCAGATCGAGCAGATCGATGATGTTAAGTGGCGTAGGAACCCAAAATGCCAGATGGTGCAGCCGTGGACCTGTGCCATTGGTGAATGCGACATCGTGCACGCCACCCTTGCGATGCATCCACACAGCCCAGGAACGACCGGTTTCTTCATCAGCGGTATATTCGGTTACGCGAAAACCCATGCCACCGTAAAACTGCGCGCTTTTATCCACGTTAGAAGTGAACATGTTGAAATGATCGATACGCAACGGCTTAACACCTTTATAAAGTGCATATTTCTGGTGAATCGGCGTAAGCCTGTCCATCGTGGCGTAAAATTCCAAGGGGATTCCCATCGGATCACGAGTCAACAAGACACGGCCTATGAAGGGGCGTTCGATCCAGGATGTGGGCAAATCACGCGCTTTGAACCAAACCTCAGCTTTGTCGAGGTCTTCTTCACTCCAGACTTTGAAACCAAGAACCCCGACCGAGCCCTGATCCGCCTTTTTCAGAATCAGGCAATGATGGCCGCGTTCTTCCATTGCTCGCATGTAAATATGGGTTGAATCCTCAAACGTAACCTGCAGACCCAGGGTATCTACATAAAAGGCCCGCGACCACGCAAGATCAGTAACCATCAGTTCAACATGGCTAAGGCGAACAATGTTGAAAGGCGGGTTCAGATTAGCAGCGGGAATTGGCATTTTTTGTTTCCTTCAAAAGTTTCACGCGCCAAGGCGTTGGATTTTGTGTGGCCCTAGCGCGAAGGCCACATTTTTCTGTTCCATATAGAATTCAAAAGACCATTGCGCCCCGTCACGGCCAATGCCCGAGTTTTTGACACCACCAAACGGGGTTGGCAAATGGCGCACGTTTTCAGAATTAACCCAGATCATCCCCGCGTCCAGTGCGTTGGAAAAACGCAAAGCGCGGGCCAAGTCATTAGTCCAGACATACCCGGATAGCCCGTATTGAACGTCATTGGATATTTTTAACGCGTCATCTTCATTTTTGAACCTGATTGATGTCAGGAACGGGCCAAATATTTCTTCCTGTGCAATGCGCATTGTTGTGTCAGCGTGTGTGAACAATGTCGGCTGTACGAACCATCCCTTTTCACCAACGCGGCCACCACCAGCCGCTAAAGTTGCACCATCTGATTGGCCGATCTCGACATAGTTGGCAACTTTTTCAAAATGAACCTTATGGATCAACGGACCAACCTCGGTATTGGGATCAAGCGGGTGGCCCACCCGGATATTGTTAACCCTTTGGATTAGTTTTTCTTCAAATTCATCTGCGATCGTGTCTTGCACCAAAAGACGACTGGAAGACGTGCAGCGTTCGCCGTTCAGCGAATAAATCATAAAAATCACTGCATCCAGTGCGCGATCCAGATCAGCGTCATCAAATACCACGACCGGGTTTTTGCCACCAAGTTCAAAATGCACTCGTTTTAGTGTATCTGCCCCTTGTTTCATGATCATCGATCCGGTGCTGCTTTCCCCAACAAATGCGATAGCTTTGATATCGGGGTGCTCGGTCAGAGCGCGGCCGGCTTCTTCGCCCATGCCATTAACAAGGTTCCACACACCTGCGGGCAATCCGGCTTCATGCGCAATTTCTGCCAGAATGCGTGCGGTCAACGGACTGAATTCAGCAGGCTTATGAACCACAGTGCACCCTGCCGCCAACGCAGGTGCGATCTTCCAGGTGGAAAGCATAAAGGGCGTGTTCCATGGCGTAATCACACCAACGGGGCCAATAGGACTGCGAGAGGTGACATTCATATGCCGGGGTGTTGGCAATGACTGCCCGTCACGCGCAGAAGGCGCAAGATCAGCAAAATAGCGAAAATTTTCTGCCCCACGCAACGCAGCCTTTGACATGAACCGATAAGCCTGCCCGGTATCCCAGCATTCGCACAAGGCAATTTCTTCGGCCCGCTCAACAATCAGATCAGCGATTTTGTGTAATATTTTTTTCCTCGCCTCACCGCCCATTGCCGCCCATTCAGGGATTGCCGATTTGGCGGCTTTGGCTGCCGCGTCAACATCAGATGCACGGCCTTGGGCGACGGTACAGATCAGGCTATCATCAACCGGGGATCGGGTTTCAAAGGTGGTTTCTGCAGCGTAATCTTTCCCGTTTATCAGATTTAGAACACCGGATTTACGATACCGAACCAGATGTTCGTTCAGTTTTGCAACATGGGTAGCCAGATCGCTCATATCCCGTCTCCGCCTAGATATTTCCTGATGGAACTGACCTTTGGGCTGAGTTCAGGATCGACGTCCCGCATTTCCATCGACAGCAGGAATGATGAACTGGTCAGTACATCGGCGCAAAACTTTTCCAAATCTGCGAAAATTGCAGCCGCTGCAGTCTTTCTGGTTTCAAGGTCACGCCCCCCTCGCAAGCGAACCGATAGATCAAGGAAAGCATGATCCGGATCGCCATCTGCGATCACGACATGATTGCAAACGGTTGCCCTGACGCGAATACCTGCTTCAGGGAACAGGCCGGTCTTTAGGGCCGCATCGCGCAACACCGTACATAGGCCGGGTAAATCAAGCCGGTCTTCCAAGTTTGAAGAATAATCGATTTGTAAATGGGGCATCAGGGTTCCATCTTGAAATGCTTGCCTTGTTAACAAAAATACCTAACTTGTCAATTACTAATACGTAGGTGTAACTTGGATGATCAGATGACATGGCATAGGTTGCAGGCAAGATGAGCAAAGAAAAGAAAAGTACCGTATACTTGCGAAGTACAGAAAGATCTTTGCCGATTGCATTGCTGCGCGCACGAGAAACGGTCATGGAACCTGTGCGTGAAATGCTTTTGCAGAGCCAGATCAGCGAACAAAAATGGCGTGTTCTTCGGGTGGTAGATGAATCGGGCCCTATCGAACAATCAACCATCGCAAAAACGTCCTGTTTGCTTTTGCCCAGCCTGACACGGATTGTTCAGGCAATGGAAACGGACGGGTTGTTGACCCGCGCGGTCGATTCTAAAGACAGGCGGAAATCAATTATCAGTGTCACTCAAAAGGGGCGAAATCTAATTCAGGAACATGTTGCCCAAAGCAATAGAATATTTGCGACAATTGAAGAACAGTTGGGGAAGACAAAAATAGGCGAACTTCTTGATTTACTGGAAGAGCTTCGCCAAGTTCGGATTTGAACAAGCGATGGCTGATGTGTTTCACAACCAAATACCCTAGTTATTCAAGACCGGTTTAGAACGCATCCGTGAAACTGTTTCGCGTTCTGCCCGTTTGCAACGCATTGGTGGCAGACCGCGATCCATCAGATCCATGTCCTCCAACACCATGTCGCCCATTTTCAGGAAAGCTGAATCCAGTGCTCCCGCGCGGTGGGCTGAACGAATGAAACCCTTCAAGCTGCGCACCGGGTGATCTTTGGCCAGTGGCTCTTGTGGAAAGACATCGCTGGCGGCAACAATATGGCCAGACGAAACCGCTGCCACGAGGTCATCAAAGTTTACCACATCTGCCCGGCTGAGCAGAATAATAGCGGAGCCTTGTTTCATTTTGGAAAAGGCTTGAGCGTCAAGAAAGCCCCTATTTTCTGAGGTAACAGAAGCTACAACGAAAAGGAAATCGCTTATGCCAAGCACTGTATCCAGTGACGCTGCATTCACGCCATTTTCTTCCAAAATGGATGCCGGAAGCCAAGGATCATAGGCGCTGATTTCGCAGCGAAACCCATGAAGTAACCGCGCAAGAGCCCTGCCCAGTTCACCAAATCCGACAATCCCGATCTGCGCCCCGGATATCAGCCGCGCGTTAATATTGCTCTCACCGCCCCACTTTTCCTGACCTGTTCTAAAATCAACATCAGCGTCGATCACATCGCGGGCCAGACACAACGCCAGCCCCAGGCCCAGTTCTGCAACCGGTTGTGCAAATACCGCACCAGTCGTGACAACATGGATACCAGTTTCAAACAAATAGTCGTAAGGCATGTTGTTGATCAGATTGCTTTCAACATTCAGGACGCATTTCAGCTGGTGCATTTGTCGCAAAGTTTTTAGCGAAATTGGTGGTTGCCCTAATACGTAGCGCGCCCGGCCAAGAATTGCCTGCGGCAGTTGATCAACCTCTTCAGGCGCCACATCCAACACATCATATTTACCGAATAATACCTGCTTTTGCGGTTCACTGAAGATCAGATCAAGAGTTCGCGGATCAGGCGCGGAAATCACCAATGGTTTTTGGGAATCGGGCACATTTTCCTCCGGTACATTTTCACGTTATGCAAGTTAGTCGGTTTAGAACTGAATTAAATTGATTTATTTTGGAGGGTTGGAAATTTTCATAGCTTCCAATCTGCTTGCCGGATGGGATGACCTCGCTGGCTGGTACGAATTGAAGATCGCGCAAAAAGCGACTGAACGGATGCATGACTGCGATTCGCAGGTACGGCACGGGCATTATTCGCAACGTCTATTGTATTTTAGTTTCTTGAAGGATTAGGAATTAGATCCGGATCAAGACCGCTCCCCGGTAACATCCATTTCGGGCTGGCATTGTCGTCAAAAACCTGCTGAAGCTATAGAAGTCACTAAAACTGATAGGATGATAGGAGTGTCCGGTTTGGTTAACACGTCAGTAACATTTCCCCGTATTTTGAATGTGGGGCTGAATGGTGTTCTGGTCAATTTTTCCGATAAACTTAGCGAACGGGCGAACCGCGCCGCACTAGCTTTTCGCAACCGGATCGAACAAACCGCGCCCGCTGGCGTAGTTGAAACTTCAACATCACTTACATCGGCTTTTGTATCTTACGACCCTGTCCTCCTGCCTGTTGAAACGCTGCATGAATATTTATCCGATCTGCTGAAAACTGAGCCTTGGGAGAATGCGGCGCTTCCCGAAAATCGACGGCTGTGGCGCATTCCCGCTGCTTTTGGTGGAAAATTCGGGCCGCAGCTAAACGATGCCGCAAATCTGGCAGGCCTTACACCAGAAATGGCCATCAAAGACCTGACCGCACCAAGGTTGCGTGTATTGACTATCGGTTTTGCGCCGGGTCAGCCATACTTGGGAACTTTGGGTGAGGCCTGGAATATACCACGCCAAACCGGATTGACGAAACAGGTACCGAACGGGGCAATCGCTGCGGCGATCCGCCAATTGGTGTTGTTTACCGCCGAAACGCCAACCGGGTGGCGCCAGGTTGGGCAAACCGCTTTTCGCGGCTTTCGCCCTGAAAGCAATACACCTTTTGCCCTGCGCCCAGGGGATGAAATACAATTTTCACACATAGAAGCCGGGGAATTCGAAAAAATTCAGCGACAAGACGAATCCGGAGACGGAGGCGCGCAGTGGGAACCGATAAAATAACGCGCGCAGTGATCGTGCATCGCGCTGGCGCTTCGGTGACCGTTCAGGATTTGGGCAGACCCGGAAACATGGTGGACGGACTTTCACCCGGTGGTGCCGCTGACAGGTGTGCCTTCGTCGAAGGTGCTGTTTTGCTGGGTCAGGATCTGGATTGTGCCGCGCTGGAAATGGCCGGATTTGGCGGTGAGTTTGAAGCCACCTCTGACATGCGGGTTGCGCTGACCGGGGCCCCAATGCAGGTTCGGTTGGATGGACAACCACTGGAATTCAATGCCAGCCATACGCTCGCTGCTGGGCAACGCCTTACCGTCGGAGCAGCAACCAGAGGTGTCTACGGCTATCTGCATGTGGGGGGTGGGTTTGCGACGCAGCCCTTCCTGGGCAGCCGCGCGGTGCACCTTGCATCCGGTATTGGCGCACCCATCAGCGGCGGGGATCAGATTTCTGTTGGCGAGGACGCAAAGCCGGGGAATGTGGGGCAAAAACTGTCTGTGAACGACAGGTTTTCCGGTGGCGTCGTTCAGGTTTTGCCCAGCATTCAAACCAACCTGTTTTCCGTTGCAACACGAGAACGCTTTGAGGCTACTGTTTTTTTCCGCACTCCGCGAGGCAATCGGCAAGGCGTGGAACTAAAGTTTGACGGTGATCCCTTCACATCCGAGGGGCAGTTGAAAATCTTGTCGGAATCCATGATTGCAGGCGATATTCAAATGACGGGAAATGGGGATCCTTTTGTCTTGTTGCCCGAATGCCAGACCACTGGTGGCTACCCCCGCATTGGTACAATACTGCCCGACGACCTGCCGATTGTGGCGCAAGCAGGGGTTGGTGTTTCCTTGATGTTCAAATTCATCACCCACAAACAGGCGCTGGCGCATCACCGATCACCCAAAGTGCTTTACGCCAATCTCGGGGCTAAATTGCACCCACTTCTGCGCGATCCGCATGATATTCAGGATCTTCTTGGCTATCAGTTGATTAGCGGCGCAATTACCGGATGGGACTAGAAAGGAGCGATTGATGACAAAAACCGTGGATTTAAACGCCGATATGGGGGAATCATTTGGCGATTGGGTTATGGGGAACGACGCGGCACTGCTTGATGTCGTGACTTCTGCTAATATTGCCTGTGGTTTTCATGCCGGTGATCCTGATGTAATGGCGAAAACCATGCGTCTGGCTATTCAAAAGGGGGTGGGTATTGGGGCGCATCCGGGGTTTCCTGACCTTCACGGATTTGGCAGGCGCCGAATGCACATTTCGCCCGACAGTTTGCGCAATTTGATCCACTACCAGTTGGGGGCCGCGCAAGCGATGGCCCATGCCGCAGGTGGCAAACTACAACATTTCAAATTGCATGGTGCGCTGGCCAACATGGCAAGCGAAAACCCGGATATGGCGCGCACCTGTTACAAGGCAGCACTGGATATAGCACCCGAAATCATCATTCTTGTTCTGGCCTGTACGCCTATGCAAATCGTTGTCGAAGACCTGGGCTGCAACTGGGCCGGTGAAATTTTTGCCGACCGCGCTTACAATGACGACGCCACGCTGGTTGACCGCAGTCTTCCCGGTGCCGTCATTCACGATCCTGAACATGCCTCTGAACGTGTTTTGGAAATGGTTCGTGAAAGTGCTATCATTTCACTATCGGGCAAACAGATCGCGGCGCAGGTTGATACAATCTGCATGCATGGTGACACGCCAGAAGCAATCGAAATTGCCAGACTGGTTAAATCTTCGTTGCTGGGTGCAGAAATTGGGGTGCAACAGTTACAATGAAGCACCGCTGATAAGACCCCGGTCAAGCACAGCAGAAACTGTTCAGTTCAAGCGACAAATCTTTCGTCCGCAGTCAGGCTGTGCAGCAATTCAACATGGCAGGCCGTTCCGGTTTTCGAATAGATCGACTTTAGATGAGAACGAACTGTAGAATTTCTAATCCTAAGTTGGTCTGCTATGGTCTTGGCCAACATCCCCTCTTTTACCAATGTGCAAACCCGAAATTCGCAACGCGTTAATTCCAAAGGGTTTGACGGATCAAGGATCGGTACAACTTTGCTGGTCACCTCGTTGCGACCACGCCTGCTGCGCGACTTGGCAATTTCTTTTGCCGACGTTCCGGTAATGCGTGAACTCCAGGCTTTGGCAAGCGATCCGGCCAGCATGATAAGAAGGTTAATATTGTGTTCTCCTATTTCAGAACTGAACTGGAACTCAATAAATTCTCTGGCGCCGTATCCTGACTGCAATGGAACAACGGCGATGTCATAGACACCGTGAATATCCGCGACTGCGTGAAAGCCAGTCAATGCTTCGCGCCCGATCATTCCTTCGCGCGCTGCTGCCTGCAAAGTAACAATTGAACCAAGCGGTAACACTTCTATTTGTTTATTTAAAACATCCAACGCAAACGGGCGGCATTTTCTGGTCAGAATTTTTTCTGCTTTGGCATCATGATAAGCGATCTGCTGGATTTTTGAATTGTCACCGGGCTGTCGCGCCAATAACCCTGCTTGTGCGCCGACAAGATCAGACAGCATTTTTATCGCAGACAATAGCGAACCATGACCATGCAACGCCTCAACCCAAACGGTTACAGCATCTAGTGTATTTGATTGAATTAGTGGGGGTTTAATCTGGTAATTATTATGCATTGGGCCCTCGAAAAGCGGCCGATAATTATCGACCTTGAACAATTTAAGTCCCAGCCTTGTCGTCTGCCCCGTCAAGAAATGACCATATTTCGATCACTCATTGCAAATGATTCTAACTCATTACATTCAGAGGAAACATCCTAGTAAATCATAAATATCCAATTAACTCTTTGTTATAATACATTATTATTTACGGGCAATTGTTAAACCTTGTAAATTGTTTTGCCGATTTGGCACTACTGCTTTCACCGACCTGTTTACCAGAAGTTAACAATACGGCAAATAATCGCCGATCCTTCGCCACATTGTGGACAAACTTTCAATTTTTGAACTGGAAACCGATTCGGAAAACAGGCCCGGTCATTGTAGAACCCCGCATTTTCCAATCAAAAAATTGATTTCTGAGGATATTTACAACCTATTGGGTAATTTCTCATCCCTTTGAATGTATCGCGCGCAGTTCAGGTCATCGTAATCTGAACGGGATTTCGAGATTTGAGCTCGGCATCCTGTCACAGAAATAACCGTGGCGGAATTTTGTTGAAACTTTCTTAGAAGGGAAGTCCTAATGATTAGTAAACTTTATAACGCCGTATCGCGGTTTTCAAAAGAAGAAGCCGGCGCAGCCATGGTTGAATACGCTGTAGCCCTGCTGGTTGTAACCGGTATCGGCATTGGCGCAATGGCGACAATCGGTACGGATGCAGGTTCTCTGGTGGGAACCACTTGTACGACTTTGGGTGACGCTGTGAATGTTGGCGGAGCTGTCAACTGTTGATAAAAACGGGCACTCGCCCGGCCTAGATCTGCGCCGTCCTCCGACGGCGCAGATCTACCACCGAACCTTAATAAATATATTCACGAGCCTCCATTTTTAAAGGAAGATCGATATGCGCATCAAGTCCTTCATCGTATCACTTATGGGTGTGGCACTGGCCGGCGGGTCTGTCATGATCGCCAAGGACTATCTTGACGATATGCAAAGCGCAGCTAACGCCACCAATTCATCCAGTGTTTCCCAAATTGTTGTCGCGCGCAGCGACATTGAATTTGGCCAGCCCGTTGCATCGCACCAGTTGATGCTGCAACCGTGGCCCAATGACGCCATTCCTATTGGCGCCTTTACCGATATCAGTCAGGTTGTTTCAGCCTCAGCCGGTCAGGAACGTCGCGTTCTTGCACAGGTTTTTCAGGGCGAAATCCTGCTGCGATCAAAACTTGCCAAGCCTGGCGAACGCGTAACACTTGTGCAAAAGCTGGGTGAAAACACCCGTGCTGTTTCAATCAAGGTTGACGCCGTTACCGCCGTTGGCGGATTTGTGACCCCCGGCGATCATGTAGATATCGTATTGACGCAATCCAAAGGTGGGTTGCGCGCCGGTACAATATTGCAAGATATTCGTGTAATTGGTGTTGATCAGCAATCGGGTGAAAATACCGACCAGCCTGTCATCGCGCGCACCATCACCGTCGAAGTGACGGCAGATCAGGGTCAGCGTCTTGCTCTGGCACAAAATGCCGGCACGCTTAGCCTGACATTGCGCACACTAAACAGCGTGGAAGACGAAGTGCTTGAGCTGGTTGAACTTGGTGATCTTTTCATCGCCGAACCAGTCGGTGATGCACCGGATCAGGTACGCCGCGCACCAACCGTTATCGTGCGTCGCGGGATTGCCGAAGAACAAGTCACCTTAAAATGAACCACGAAGCTGCGGTGTAGTTTCATTTTGTAACGAGTATTTATTGGGGGGAGGAACTAAACATGAAGATCCTTACAACCATCAATAATTTTAAGAGTGATCAGCGAGGCACTGTCGCCATCCTTTGGGCAATATCCCTTGTGGCAGTCCTCGGTCTGACCGCAGCAGCCTTTGAAATTGGCAAAATCTCAACCACCCACAGTGAACTGCAATCTTTCGTAGATAACGTCGCAATCGCGGCAGCGGGTGAACTGGATGGCAACCCGGATGCGATTGATCGCGCCGTATTAGCCGCAAACAACCTGATTTCAGATTATACGACGTGGGGTGTTGGTGGGGATTCTGCTGACAATGATTTGTCTGGCGGTGACAATGACTTTACCCTCAATTTTCACGCCACTCTGCCAAATGATGACAGGGATCCCCTGGGAACACCCCTTGATCCTGATGAAGATTCAAGAATAGCCGTATACGCCGAAGTTACCGCGACACCCCGTTCTATCGGGATGACCATATTGCAGGCCGTAAATCAGTTGTTGGGCCAGCCAATCACTGCGCAAATGCAGGTTAGTGCAACCGCCGTCGCCGGATTTACCCAAGCTGCATGTGACATTACACCGCTGATGTTCTGCCTGCCCGAAGATGATCCACTAACAGTGGGTGTAGACGAAAGCGTGCTTGAAGTTCGTGACATGATGCGGCTGCGCACTGGCGGTGGTGGTGCTGATCCGTGGGGGCCGGGCAACTTTGGCTTTATCGATCTGGATAACTTTCAGGATACAAGTGGTGTGTGTGCTGATGAGCACGGCAATACACTTGCTTGCCTGCTTGCCGCGCAAAATGGGATCACGCAATGCATAATCCAGCGTGGTCTTGATACAGAACCGGGCCAGAAAGTCGGAATTACAAATTCAGCATTCAATGTTCGGTTTGATATCTTCCGTTCAGTACTGAACGGCGAAAGAAACAATCCAGATTTTGCCCCTGCCCCGAACGTCATCAAAGGTATCATGCCAAGTGGTGGTAGTTCGTGCATTGGCGGCAACGAAGTACCCACAGGTGATACTATGGCATTGCCCAGGGACGATTGTTTTGCAACGGGTTGTGGTGTTGGCGGCATCGACGGCCCATTTGGAAGTGGCAACTGGGACCGGGCTGGTTATCTGAACACCAATCACGACCTGGCGGATGGTTCAGCGGACGGCTCCGGTAGCGATACGCACCTTCCAGCGCTGAGCGGTGTGAATGCAGCCTTCGCCGGGCAGTACGCTGCATTCGCCGGTTCAAGGTACGGCATGTATTTGCGCGAAATTGCATACTCGAACCTAGCCGGAAACAACACCATTCTTGACAGCTCTCTTTCCGAATCTGGTCTTCCGGTTTGTTCTAATGTCCCCGCGGCAGATCTGCCTGGCCCTGAACGTCGCCTGATTATTGCAGCAGGAGTTGATTGCGGCACAAACCCAGTCTCTGGTTCCTCAACGGGCGTACCGGTAGACAACTACGTGCAGGTTTTTCTTACCGAACCTGTGGGCGAAGATGGCAGTTCCCCTCCTGGTTTTGATATTTATGGCGAAGTTGTTGCCTTTCCTGATCCTGAAGGATCCGGCACCGGTGGGTCTGGCGGTATATTTCGCGACGTTGTGCAGTTGTACCGGTAGGGCATGATGAAAATATTCAAACATACCCCGTTTCGCGCGCAGGCCCGCCGTTTTGCAGATGCAGAACAAGGGGCCGTGCTGGTGGAATTTGCGTTGGTTTTCCCATTGATGTTGCTGTTCTTCGCGATCATGATCGAAAGTGCACGCACATACTGGAGCTATCAGATCGCAATCGGCGGGGTGCGTGATGCCGCCCGTTATGTTGCACGGGTTGCTCCTTTAAACATCTGTACGGTCGGTGGTAACCTCACTGGCTACACCTCAAGTTTAACCACCATTATAGACAGTGACTTGGCAGGAACAGGCGTGTTTCCCTCAACAATCACACTTGCAACCGTGGATCCGGTTGTGGTGTCTCATACTTGTGAAACCGCACCGGTTGGATCTTACCGTATTGGCGATGTTCCCGTTGCGACTGTTCGTGCAAATCTGATCATTCAGTTTCCCATGGGATTTATTTTCGACTGGTATGGCGATGGTATCGGATTTGCCACAACCGCCGTTGAAGATCAGGCAAGGATCATTGGCCAATGATGCGCCCTGCCCTGAAATATAAATTGCCCCGCGCTATCTTGCGCACAATCCGCGATGAAGCGGGCGCAGTTGCGGTTGAATTTGCAATCGTCGTGTCGCTGCTGTTCTTCATGTTTTTCGTGCTGCTGGATTTTGGACAAGTCGCTTTTTCACAAGTGATGGCTGAAAAGGCGGCTCATATCGCTGCCAGGACCGCGGCTGTGCGACCCGCAGTGGCCTGCACCGCAATGCCAATTCCCCCTGAAACACATTCCCGCGGGGTCGCCGATCCGGCACCAATCTACGGTACTTCCTGTTCAGCGGGCGCCGATATCTGTGCTGCGGTGACATATTCCTGTGTTGGGGCCGCCAGCAACGCTACCGCCAACGAAATCTGGAACAGAATCTCAACCCTATTACCAGCAGGCATGACTGTTGCAGACCTGACGTTCAGCTATACCTCTGATCCCAACCTTGGCTTTCTGGGTGGGCCTTTCACCCCGGTTGTCACAGTTGACGTGAACCTGCCAGCCTACAATTTTATTTCACCGCTTGGTGCACTTGCTGTCGCTGCTGGTGCAGCCAGCGATCCAATTGGTCAATCTTTTACCCGGCCAACATTTTCCGTGTCCCTTCCCGCCGAAGACCTCGCATTAGGGAATGACGGATGACCTTCATTTTGGAGAATACGATGAAAACGAATGAACAATCGATATTGTTGTTTTCTGAAAATCAAGAATTCACCGACGGTGTAATCAAGAGTTTCTTTAGCAAAGATCCGAGTCGTGTGCAGACTGAAGGTACTGGCTTTCAGGCAGTGAATGGTCGCGGTGTCAAACTTGCGATGAGCAATGACGTGGTCCTTTTTGAAGCTAAGCCAGAAAGCGAAGGTGAAATGAATGCCCTCGCGGAAATTCTTCGTGAAAGAAAAGGTGATACCGTATTTCTGGGGATTAGTGATAGCGACATGTCAATCAGCAAGGCACGCAAGTTCCGTGAAATTGGTGTTGACGATGTTTTGCCAATAACGATCACTGAGGACGAGATGCATAATGTCATCTCCGATGCGTTGAGAACGCGACGCCAGATGTTTGCACAGCCTCGTGCTATTTCACAATCTGCAGACGGTGCAGTTATCGCTGTTTCCGAAGCTCGCGGGGGGATTGGTGCGACGACATATGCAGTTAACCTGGCATGTCACTTGCATGGTTCAAACAAACTTTTCAAGAAAGACACACTGAAAAGCGTCGCATTGGTCGATCTGGATATTCAGTTTGGAAATGCGAACGTATTTTTTGATCTGGAAGACAATGGTGCGTTCCAAAAGATGGTGGAAGACGGCATTGAACCTGATCAACACTATGTTCAGGGGGCGATGCAATCGCATTCAAGCGGCGTAGATTTGCTGAATGCGCCATCCGCTGTAATTCCTTTGAACTCAGTTCAACCAAACGCAATCAAAGCACTAATTGAGGCGCTGCGCGCCCAGTACGATTTCGTTGTCATTGATCTGCCACGGGCCCTGGTCGACTGGCTGGAACCAGTGATCGAAAACTGTTCACGCATGCATATTGTTACCGACACTTCGATACCAAGTATTCGCCATGCCAAGCGCCTAATCGATTTTTATCGCGAAACTGAAATTGGGTTACCAATTGACCTTATTGTCAATGGCGAAACCAAACCGCTTATCAAATCCGCGCACTACAAAGAAGCTGAAAAAGTACTTGGCCATGATTTTGCCTACTGGTTGCCTGACGATCCTAAGGTTGCAAGAAAAGCTGTGGATCTTGGCCAGCCCCTATCTATCGGATCCGCAAATTCTGCACTTTCAAAGGCCTACGCAAAGGTCGCCAAATCTATGTTGCTGTCGGTCGACGCGATTGCTCAAGTCACCAAATAACTCGGAGAATAAAAATGTTTAAAGAATTCAAATTACGGTCTTCGGGAAAAGATGGAAAAGTCATTTCATTCGACCAAGCGCAATCGGCGAAGGATAGTGCCGCTGCTCAGGAAGTCGATGACGCGCTAATGGAACATTTGGAACTGAAAAGCCGCCTTCACACAGAACTGCTGGAACGTCTGAACCTGTCAGTGATCGATAAGGTTGAAAAATCTGAACTTCGTCGCCAGGTTGCTGGGTTTGTTACCCAATACCTGAACGACAACGGCATGCCGCTGCGTTCTGAAGCGTTCACCACACTGGTGGACGAACTGATTTTCGAAGTGATGGGCCTTGGCCCCCTAGAACCACTTTTGGCCGATCCCACAATCAACGATATCCTTGTTAATTCTCATGAAAATGTCTTTGTCGAACGGTTTGGCATGCTGGAAAAAAGTTCTGTCAGGTTCCATGACGAACGCCATTTGCTACGCATCATCGACAAAATCGTATCCCGTGTCGGACGTCGAATTGATGAATCCCAGCCTTGGGTCGACGCCAGACTAGAAGATGGTAGCCGGGTGAACGCAATCATCCGACCCTGTTCGGTCGATGGCCCCGCTTTGTCCATTCGTAAATTTGCCCGTAATCCGCTGACACTGGAACGCCTGGCCGAACAAGGTGCCCTTACGGAAAATGCGGCGACGGTTCTGAAAGCCCTTGTCGAAGCGCGGATGAACATTCTTATCTCAGGTGGAACCGGATCCGGGAAAACGACCCTTTTGAATGCGGTTTCTTCTTACATCGATCCAACCCACCGCATCGTTACAATCGAAGACGCAGCGGAACTGCAATTGCAGCAAGAACATGTTGTTCGTTTGGAAACCCGCCCCCCAAATGCCGAAGGCAAGGCAGCCGTGATGCAGCGCGATCTGGTTCGCAACGCCCTGCGGATGCGCCCTGACCGCATTATTGTTGGTGAGGTTCGCGGTGCTGAATGCTTTGACATGCTGCAAGCTATGAACACCGGGCATGACGGGTCGATGACAACAGTTCACGCCAACTCGGCCCGCGACGCATTGGGCCGTGTTGAACAGATGGTGACAATGTTGGGAACAGATCTGCCACTTCGCACAATTCGTTCACAGATCACGGCCGCTATTCATGTTGTCGTTCAACTGTCACGAATGAGCGACGGACGCCGCCGCCTTACCAGCATTTCAGAGATATCTGGGATGGAAGGGGATGTGATCACCATGCAGGACTTGTTCGTTTTCGAACGACGCGGACGTTCTGAAACTGGTGAAGTTCTGGGTGAATTTGTTGCAACAGGTATACGTGCGAAATGCGCAGACCAGCTTGCTGCAGCAGGAATAGAACTGAATTCAGACATGTTTAAAAGCGAACGGATGAAATCATGAATTTTACTCAAATTCCAGAAACAAGCTTTTTCATCTATGCTGCGGTCTTTTTGGGAATTCTTCTAACCTTCGAAGGTCTTCGTCACTTACTGTCGCGAAGCGAAGATGAAGATACCGCTTTGAACCGCCGGATGCGGATGATCCAGAACGGTGGAACCCAGGATGAACTTCACGCGCAACTGTTAGATGCAAATGCTTCCAGTAAGGGCACAAGCCTGGCTGGAAAGTTGTCAAAACTGCTTTCACAATCCGGATTGTCAATTGGCATTACAAAATTTCTGATCATTTCGGGACTGTTCACTGTTTGCGTCGGGTCACTGGCAGTGCCGTTTTTGCCAATACATTTTGTAGTACCCGTCGCCCTGATGGCTGGTCTGATAATACCCCTCGCTGTAATTTCGGTAATCCGAAAAAGGCGTTTGGAAAAATTGACTGTACAGTTGCCTGATGCGCTTGATCTGATGTCACGCGGATTAGAAGTTGGCCACCCTTTAAGTGTTACGGTCGGCAACGTCGCCAGCGATATGCTTGATCCGATCGGATCAGAATTTGGTCTGATCCAGGATCAGGTCAACTATGGTGATGACATTGCAACTGCCTTTTCCGAATTCGCAAATCGTGTTGATATCGAAGATGTGCGCTATACCGCTGTCAGCGTTAGCATTCAGCACGGTACGGGTGGGAATCTGGCGCATGTATTGCGGGTGTTGTCCAAGGTCATTCGCGACCGGTCGATGATGCGCAAAAAAATTCACGCCATTTCAGCCGAAGGACGGCTGAGTGCGGTGATCCTATCAGCGCTGCCCTTTCTGATCATAACGGTTATCAGCGTAACTTCACCTTCCTTTTACGGTGATGTCATCGATGATCCGCTGATCCTGTATTTCGGTAGTGCCGTACTTGTGCTGATCTGCCTGCAGGCGCTTATTTTAGCGCGAATGGTTAACTTTAAATTCTGACGAATAGGGACGATATCATGCCATTTCAAATTCAAGATATTATCGATGCCACTGGTATGGCCCCGGAAACACTGGCGCTTGCGGGTTTGGCTGCGGGCGTGCTGCTACTTGTTTATGGCCTGTCCCTGGCAGCGGCGGGACCAACCGCAAAACAACGACGCTTGCATGCTATAGCGGGCGGCGGCACGCAAAATTCAGGCCAAAGTGTCCTGCGTCTTGACGACAATGATCCAACTGGTCTGTTGCGCGCCTTTGTACCGCGGTCTCAAAAAGAACGTAGCGACATTGCCAAGCGTTTGCGCCAGGCCGGCGTCCATAGAAAGAACGCCGTACTGTATTATTTCTTCGCACGAACCGCCCTTGGTATCGCTTTGCCAGGGGCGTTCATCGGATTGCTGTTTTTTTCAGACGGCCTGCCAATGCCCGAGATTATGCGCGGGTTTCTGAACGGCCTTGCCTGGACCCAAACACTTTATATCCTGACGTTTCTTGTACTTGTAGGGTTTTTCATTCCTACTCTTTGGTTGAAATCAAAAATCGACGAGCGCCGCCTTGCAGTAGAACTCGGCCTGCCGAACGCGCTTGATTTGCTGACTGTCGCCGTTGAGGCTGGTTTAGGCTTTGACGCGGCGATGACCCGCGTCGCCAAAGAACTGATACCTGTCGCGCCTGCAATCGCCGAAGAATTTACTATACTGCAACTTGAACTGCAGGCTGGTAAGGATCGTCAGCGCGCTTTTCTTGCGCTGGCAGAACGGGTCAATGTTGACGAAGTCACAGCATTTTCCAATGTCATCGTACAATCGATGCAGTTTGGCACAAGCGTTTCCGCGGCTTTAACCGGTTACGCTGTCGAAATGCGGACAACGCGTGAATTGCGTGCGCAGGAAAAAGCCAACAAACTACCGGTTAAAATGTCGGTTGTTCTTGCGGGCCTGATGATGCCGGTTTTGTTGATTATTTGCCTGACACCAGTGCTAATCCGTTGGGTTCGGATGTTTGCAGACATGCAGTAGTGGCGGATCCTGAAGAGGATAAATGCGCGGATCAGCCTAAGGTCGGGACATAAAAACCGGCAGCTGGATAAAGTTTGCTGATAGCGACGAAGCAGTCATCTGACAGAAAGACTCAGATGTCGGCTCTGAGCCCAGACTTACCGCCAAAATTTTCTTTCTTTGTCACCGAGCGCGTTGAATATACGGTTGTCCTCATTGGAGGATGAAATGACAGACACAAGTGATTTTGAAAACATGGAACGTGACGGTTGGAGCAACCCGTCCATTGCCAAAGGTTATGCCGATGGATTCGAGATGGCGACACATCTTGTAGCCGAAAAGCTGGCAGATGCAGTCGGTGCCAAACCGAATGTTGAGGTGCTTGACCTGTGTACTGGGCATGGCGTGGTTGCGAAGGAACTTGTGACAAGGGGCGCTAAAGTAACTGGGCTGGACTTCTCTGAACCGATGATTTCGCTTGCAAAGTCTTCTGTCCCAAATGCCACATTTGTTCAAGGTGATGCGATGGCAATGGGGTTCTCAAACGAAAATTTCGACGCCGTGACAATTGGGTTTGGAGTTCCACACTTCCCCGATGCCAGTCGTGGGTTGATTGAAGCTGCCAGAGTTCTGAAAACAGGCGGGAAAATTGCGTTTTCAATTTGGCATGGAAAAGGATCAAACGGCTCGTTCGGTTGGTTGTTCGACGCGGTTGGGCGTTTGGCTGATCCATTGATTACACTACCCGCTGGCCCCGATGCGCACGTACTTGTTGATTTTGGAGTAGCCAAATCGATGGTCGAAGAAGCTGGTTTCACCGATGTTAGGTTGATTGAGGTCGCCTCCGAATTGAGCCTGCAAAACCCCGAAGCTTTGTTTGATCTTTTTGATGGAGGTGCTGTTCGGACAGCTTCGTTACTTAGTCGACAGCCCACTTCAAAACGGGATGCTATTCGAAGTGATTTAGCGTTGCGGACAAGAAGTGAAGGCACCAAGCAAGAACAGGGTTATTTTGTCCCTGCTCCGTCAGTTGTCATCTCGGCGGTTCGCATCTGATTTCCGTTTTCCTAACAATTGAGTTCGAGGGCGAGGTGAACGGCAGCAAAGTCCGCAACTCGGCCGTTGCCCAGTTTTCGACGAGTGTCGGCTATTGCGCAAAGCGGTCGTTGTCAGTGTCGGCATTTCACTGGTCCAAACTCTAGACCTGATCGGGAGGGATGTTCACCAGGCTCGTGCTATTGCGCATCAGCTTCACCCCTACCGCCACGGATTAGGCGCTTCTCAACCCTCTTCTTGCCTAGAGAACGAGATGTACCAGTCGGCCCGTTCGGCCGAAAAAAGCGAATGGGAAATAGGGTAGGAAATAGGGTAGGAAAATCTAATCTCTCAGACTTATCCTTTAAATTCAATGCATTAAGTATGTGAAGTGGCGGAGGGAACGCGACTGGTAGCGAACCCTCTCCAAATTTTTATTTTGGTATTACAGTGACTTAAGAATGGGCGTGGAATCCGAATTGGCCAAATGTTAGGCCCATACGGATCAGTCCCCAAGAAGTCGCATGAAGGCCGGGTTGATAAACAGCTTTTCCCTGCCGGATTTGATCTCCTCCAATACCCCTATCTCGCATAGCCGCTTTAAGTGCACCGATGCTGTTTGCCGCTTCGCCAGTCCGGCATCAACCAAATTGGCGATCCGGCAGTAAGGCTGGACAAAAATCAGCTCGGCGAGTTCTCTGCTGTAAATTTGCGGCGCGTCACTTTTGATCCGGCCTGCGGTCTCTTCAATCAAATCCCGGATTGCCCGTATTTTTGATGTTGTCCAGATCGCTGTTTCGACAACCGCATTCAGCATGAACATTGTCCACTCTTCCCATTCTCCATCCTGCGTCACGGAGAGTAAAAGACGGTAGTAGTCGTGCTTATGTGAAATAATGTAGCGAGACAAATAGAGCACAGGTATCTCGAGCAGACCCTGGTCAATCAAGAAAAGCAGGTTCAGCACCCGCCCCGTCCGGCCATTTCCATCGGTAAATGGATGAATGGCTTCAAATTGATAATGCATCACCGCCATTCGAACGACCGGGTCGATGTCTTTTTCATCGTGAATGAATTTTTCCCAGTTTCCCAAGAGATCGCGCAGCAGGGGTTCTCCTTCGGGTGGTGTATATATTACTCTGCCCGTCGCATCATTGCGTAGCGCTGTGCCCGGAGTCCGCCTGATGTCCATGTCGACACCTTTTATCGTTCGGCAGATACGAACCGCAGTTGCAGTTCCCAGCGGGCGCTCAGAAATAGTTTCATATCCTTCGTACAGGGCCGTACGATATCGCAGCGCCTCCTTTGTGGCTGGATCTGCGCGTCCCTCGACATCAGCGGCAAACTGAAACAACTGGTCGGTTGTTGTCACGATATTTTCTATTTCGGAGCT
>Ga0209344_10000966_pt1 | contig 42354 bp, 39 predicted proteins | sample Cruoilmetagenom6_FD_187293 | JGI IMG/M metagenome (GOLD analysis project Ga0209344, IMG submission 187293) | Oil polluted marine microbial communities from Coal Oil Point, Santa Barbara, California, USA - Santa Barbara Oil Seep Sample 6 (SPAdes)... | ecosystem: Environmental > Aquatic > Marine... | reverse complement strand
ATTCTGGTGCGACCGTAAAGAATTTTTCAAGCAGAAAAACTATTGCAGATGTAGCACACTCATACCAAAGTATAGTTCCCGGGATGGCAATGAAGCTCTTCTTAAAAAGTTTAATGCAACAAACCTCGGTTTGTTTTGATACCGAGACCACAAGTTTAGACCCATTAACGGCAGAATTGGTTGGTATTGCTTTTTCTTGGGAGGCAACAAAAGGATATTACATTCCATTTACGGACAACAAAGAAGAAGCGCAAGTACTTTTAGAAGAGTTACGCCCTTTTTTTGAATCTGAAAAAATTGAAAAAATAGGCCAGAATTTAAAGTACGATATCAAAGTTTTGGATAAGTACAATATTGATGTAAAAGGACCTTTGTTCGATACTATGTTGGCACATTACCTTATCAATCCTGATATGCGTCACAATATGGATGTATTGGCAGAAACATATTTAAACTACACACCAATTTCTATTACTGAACTTATAGGTAAAAAAGGAAAGAATCAATTGAGCATGCGTGATGTTCCGTTAGAAAAGCAAACGGAATATGCAGTTGAAGATGCAGATATCACCTATCAACTTACACAACATTTTAGACCAGAATTAAAAGAGACGAATACAGCAACGTTGTTTCAGGATATTGAGATTCCGCTTTTGCGTGTGTTGGCGGATATGGAGTTGGAAGGAATCAATCTAGACAAGGAATTCTTGAATTCACTTTCAGAAGATTTAAACAATGATATCTCCAATATTGAAAAGAAAATATATGAAATTGCAGGCGAAGAATTCAATATAGGGTCTCCGAAGCAATTAGGTGAAGTTCTATTTGACAAATTGAAACTGGTAGAAAAGCCTAAAAAGACTAAAACAGGTCAGTACTCTACTGCAGAAGATGTACTTTCTTATTTGGCAAAAGACCATGAAATCATTCAAAATGTATTGGACTATAGAGGGCTTTCCAAATTAAAAAGCACCTATGTAGATGCATTACCAGAACAAATAGAACCCTCTACAGGAAGAGTCCATACAGATTATATGCAAACCGTTGCCGCTACGGGGCGCCTAAGCAGTAACAATCCGAATTTACAGAACATCCCCATTAGAACGGAACGTGGTAGACAAGTTAGAAAAGCGTTCATTCCAAGAGATGAAAACTATACTTTATTAGCGGCAGATTATTCTCAAATAGAATTACGTATTATTGCGGCTTTAAGTGAAGAAACTACGATGATAGAAGCCTTTAAACATGGTGAAGATATTCACGCCTCTACAGCATCAAAAGTATTCAATGTACCATTGGAAGAAGTGACTAGAGAACAACGTAGCAACGCGAAAACAGTCAATTTCGGAATTATATATGGTGTATCTGCATTTGGACTAAGCAACCAAACGGACTTATCGAGAAAAGAAGCAAAAGAATTAATAGACACGTATTACAAGACCTATCCGAAGTTGCGAAATTACATGGGCGAACAAATAGATTTCGCACGTGATAACGGGTACGTATCGACCGTTTTGGGCAGAAGACGCTACTTAAAAGATATAAATGGCAGTAATGCCATAGTACGTGGCGCAGCAGAGCGAAATGCCGTAAACGCCCCTATTCAAGGTAGTGCTGCAGATATTATAAAGATTGCCATGATCAATATTCATAAAAAACTTGAAGATGGTAATTTCAAATCTAAAATGTTATTGCAAGTACATGATGAATTGGTTTTTGACATTTACAATCCTGAATTGGATGAATTAAAGACCTTAATTAAATCTGAAATGGAAAATGCATATACCATAGCAGTTCCATTAGATGTAGAAGTTGGCTTAGGGGATAATTGGCTGGTAGCTCATTAATTTAATGTAGTGTTTAACCATAAATTCTATTTTGGCAATAAATAGAATTTATGAAATGAAAAAATTAATTCCCATAACTTTCGCATTACTAGGTACACTTTCTCGCAAACCAACCATTTAACAAATAGAAGTTTTGAAAATTGGGATAATATCAATAATATTCCAATTGGATGGCAATTAAATACTAGGGGTAATATAGAACATATTAACATCGCTTTAGACGGATCAATTAGTCTAGAATTATTTAGCAATGAATAATAGACTTGCAACAAAAAAATGGACATTATTTAAGAGTCTTGCCACTACATTTTGATTAAACATTTCAAATTCTTCTATTGTTTTGTGTCGCATTGTGCAGTCTCCTCTTTTTCCATTATACCAAGTTTCTGCCCATTGAAAGATAGATGGGTCAGTTTCCGTTCTAAGTGAGTAATTGTGTTGTATATCCATTCTACTTTTAAACTTTTAAAGAATGATCTGGCAGCTGCATTGTCCAGACAGTTTCTTTCTGCCCATCTCTTGATATCGGCTTACCATTTTCCTGGGAAACTATTTTCACCATACCTCTTGGATTCCTTTTGCCATCGACCTGAAACAAAAATGAAAATATCCGGTTCCCTATATATCTCGACAACACTCCATCGAGTATAGCTAGGTTCAACAGCTTTTTCTTCAAATTCCAAGATGTAATCTCTCTTTTTCCTTTGACATATTCAAAATTGATCTAATCTGTCGACACACTCTTATCCTTAATGTCCGGTCAAATGTAGTAAGTCTACTTTTTAAAACTGGTATTCAAGATTACAATAGGGTAAACGATAAAATAACCAAAAACATAAACAATATAACTTGAGAATGTGACTCACTGAACAAATAAAGCATTCATAGACTATTAGACGAAATTAAGAATTTTCTAATCCGACCTAGCAATTATCAAAAGCCTGAAATATTAATACTATTAGAAGTAGAAGCTGAAATAAAATTGAGCTTTAAAATAGGGGTGACATTAGAAAATAATAAATGATGATGAGAATCATATTAGTCAAAATTATATATAAAAAGTGATTAACAAAAATTTAACTTCGTATAGTTCGGTCTGTTCAAAACAAAAAATATATTTTTGCGTTATATTTTTTGTAGATGAACTAAAATTATCGACAATCAATAGCAAAATAATTCGAAATGAAAGAAAAAATTTGCAAAGAAAAAATGGACCTAGTTGAAAAACTTGGTGTGCATATAGAAACTGGAGAACAGCTAGCTCCAGTTGCTGCACGTATTTTAGCTTATGTCATTCTTACAGGTAAAAAAGGAACCACCTTTGACGATATGGTGACGATTCTTCGGGCAAGTAAGAGTACTGTTTCTACGCACCTTAACCATCTACAAGATTTAAAAAAAATAGTGTATTTCACAAAAACCGGAGATCGTAAAAAATATTTCGTCATAAGTAAAGATATGATTTTTCAGCACATCGATGCTATGATTAATGAATGGCAAGAAGTTAAAGCGTTGCATTTAAAGATAAAGAATTATAAAGAAGCCATTAATGCCCAGAAAGTAGAAGAAGAGAAATTCGATTTAAATTTTCATAATGACTATATCAAATTTTTAGATGAAGCTAGTACATCAATAGAACAATTAAGAACAAAATTAACAGAAAACCAGTTCAACATTTAAAGTCAGATTAAAAATGAAATACAATAAGCTAAAAACCATCATGTCACTAAGTGTATTCTTAGTCATTGTAAGTTGTGGTGATAAACAAGAAAACCAACAAGCTTCTCAAAGGCCACCCGCACCTTTTCCAGTAACACAAATACAACCCAAAACAGTTACAGGTTTTACTGAATATCCCGCAACCATTGAAGGCATAGTAAACAGCGATGTAAGAGCTAAAACATCTGGTTATATTCAAAAAGTATTGGTAGACGAAGGTCAAAAAGTACGCAAAGGCCAAGTGTTATTTAAGTTAGAGACACAGTCTTTAAGTCAAGATGCTGGAGCTGCAAAAGCACGAATTAATGTAGCACAAGTAGAGGTGGATAAACTCATTCCTCTTGTAGAAAAAAATATTATTAGTCCTGTGCAATTAGAAACTGCTAAAGCTAATTTGGCACAAGCAAAAGCAAATTACAGCAGTGTTTCTGCAAATATAGGATATGCCACAATTAAAAGTCCGGTAGATGGGTATGTGGGTACTATTAATTTTAGAGAAGGCACATTAATTAGCCCAAATACTTCAACGCCATTAACTACGGTCAGTAATATAAGTAAAGTGTATGCGTTTTTTAGTTTAAATGAAACCCAGTATTTAGATTTTTTACAAAATGCAGAAGGTAAAAATTTAAAGGAGAAATTAACAAATTATCCAGATGTAAACTTAATTCTAGCAAACGGAAATACGTATTCTGAAAAAGGAAGCATTCAAACCAGTTCTGGACAAGTTAACCAAAACACAGGAACGGTAAGTTTAAGGGCTGTTTTTAATAACCCAAATCAATTGTTAACTAATGGCAACAGTGGTAAAATTCAAATACCAACAATTTACGAAAATGCTACAGTGGTTCCTCAAGGCGCAACATTTGAGCAACAAGGAAATATTATGGTATTTAAATTAGGAGAAAACAATAAGGTTACTTCCACATTATTAAAAATTAAAGCAAACATAGATAACCTATATGTTGTAGAGTCTGGTTTAGATCCAAAGGATAAAATAGTAGTTTCCGGAGTTGGTAAGTTAAGAAACGATATGGTTATAACACCAAATGAAGTAGCGTTCGATAGTATTACAAAGCCAATAAAACCTTTATTCAAATAATAAACTTATAATCCTTTATTCATGTTAAAAACATTTATTGAAAGACCCGTATTATCTACGGTTATTTCTATCATCATAGTCATTCTAGGGGTTTTAGGTTATACCACCTTACCAGTAGAACAGTATCCAGATATTGCACCACCAACTATTAAAGTAACGGCGACCTATCCAGGAGCTAGTGCAGAAACCATCTTAGAAAGTGTTGTCATACCTATTGAAGAACAGATTAATGGTGTGGAGGGTATGACGTATATCACATCTTCAGCAACCAATAATGGTACTGCGGATATTACGGTATATTTTGACCAAGAGACTGATCCCGATATTGCTGCCGTAAACGTTCAAAATCGTGTGTCTAGAGCAAATCCGTTATTACCACAAGAGGTTGTTCAAACTGGAGTCATTACACAAAAACAACAAACATCTGCTTTAATGTTTATGTCTGTGTATTCAGAAAATCCTGATTACAACGATACATACGTTCAAAATTATTTGAAGATTAACGTCATTCCTTCATTACAACGTGTTAAGGGTGTAGGAGATGTAAACGTATTTTCAAGACAGGATTATGCCATGCGTGTATGGTTAAAACCTGAAAAATTAGCTGCTTATAGTTTAATACCCTCAGATATACAAGCAGCATTACGAGAGCAAAGTTTAGAAGCTTCAGCGGGTTCTTTAGGACAGAACAATGGTGAAGCATTTTCATACAATATAAAGTATAGTGGACGTTTTAAAACTGAAAAACAATACGAAGACATTATTGTTAAAGCTTTGGACAATGGCGAATATTTACACTTAAAAGATGTCGCAAGCATAGAATTAGATGCACAAAGCTATGATGCTTCTTCAAAAACCAATGGATTTCCAAGTATTAATATGGCAATTTACCAAACTGCTGGATCCAATGCGCAACAAATTATTACAGAAATTAAATCTGAATTAGCACGTTTAGAAAAAGATTTTCCAGAAGGCGTTAAAGCCTATATCAATTACGACACTAATGATTTTTTAACAGCCTCAATGAATAAAGTTAGAGATACACTTCTAGAAGCCTTTATTCTTGTCTTTATTGTTGTCTTTATCTTTTTACAAGACTTTCGTTCTACATTAATTCCGGCCATTTCAGTCCCGGTTTCTATTATTGGTACATTTTTCTTTCTTAATTTATTTGGCTATTCCATTAATTTACTCACTTTATTTGCTATGGTACTTGCCATTGGTATTGTGGTAGATGATGCTATTGTGGTAGTAGAAGCGGTTCATGCAAAAATTGACGATGGAGCAAAAAGTGCCAAAAAGGCAACATTGGATGCCATGCACGAAATATCGGGAGCCATTATTTCCATTACCTTGGTTATGGCTGCGGTTTTTGTACCTGTAACCTTTGTACAAGGACCTACGGGTGTGTTTTATGAGCAGTTTGGTGTAACACTAATTGTAGCCATTTTAATTTCAGCGGTAAATGCCTTAACCTTGAGTCCAGCGTTATGTGCATTGTTTTTAAAGCCTCATGATGAAGATGAACATGAAAAGAAAAACTTTTTACAACGTTTTTATAACGCTTTCAACAAAGCATTTCATGCAACTACGCAACGCTACGGAAGATCACTATCTTTTTTATACAAAAACAAACTTGTTACTGTAGTGATTTTAATACTAGCATTTGTTGGTATATGGTGGTCAGCTAGTACTACGCCTACTGGATTTGTTCCAAGTGAAGATAGAGGTGTGATTTTTGTAAATGTAGAATTACCAGCAGGAGCATCTATTGATAGAACTCACGAAGTGACCGAGGAAATTTATGCCAAGGCAAAAAAGTTAGAAGGTGTACAGGGTATTTCATTAATTAATGGTGTAAGTTTAATTAGTGGTGCAGGTAGTAATTATGGATTAGGATTTTTAAAATTGAAAGATTGGTCCGAGCGAGGAGACAATGAGAGTACTGAGGCTATTACCGGAAAATTATTTGGTATAGCTGCAGGAATTCCCGAAGCTAGGATAATCTTCTTCGAACCCCCAAGTATTCCTGGTTTTGGTATATCTGCAGGTTTCGAAGTGAATTTATTAGACCGTACAGGTGGTGATTTTAGCGAATTAGACCAAGCAACACAACAGTTTATTGGTAGTTTAATGCAACATCCTGAAGTTAAATACGGGCAGTCGTCATTTAATACCAAATATCCACAATACGAAATGGAAATTAATGTCCCATTGGCTAAAAAGTCTGGTGTTCCTATTAGTAGTATTTTCTCTACAATGCAAGGTTATATTGGAGGTGTTTATGCAGCAGATTTTGCACGTTTTGGCAAACAATATCGTGTATATATGCAGGCATTACCAGAAGATAGGGCAGACAAAAGTGATTTAAATGAATTATATATAAAAGCTGGAAATGGTGAGATGACACCAATTACTCAGTTTGTTAATTTAAAACGTGTATATGGACCTCAATCTGTAACCCGTTTTAATCTGTACAATTCCACAAAGGTTTCTGGGGCAGCAAATCCTGGATTTAGTACAGGCGACGCTTTAGCAGTAGTTGAGGCTGAGGCGGCAAAATTACCAAACAATTACGAAGTGGCTTATTCTGGCTTATCACGTGAAGAGGTGAATGCTAGTAATCAAACCACTATTATATTTATGTTGTGTATTGTGTTTGTGTATTTTTTATTGGCTGCACAGTACGAAAGTTATTTGTTGCCATTAGCTGTTATTTTCTCATTGCCTTTAGGTGTATTTGGAGCGTTTTTCTCAACCAAAATGTTAGGGTTGGAGAACAATATATATTTTCAAATTGCTTTAATCATGCTTATTGGTCTGCTCGCTAAAAATGCCATATTAATTGTGGAGTTTGCTGTACAAAGACGGCGAAATGGAGAAAGTATAGTAGATGCTGCTATACACGGAGCAAAAGCACGTTTACGACCTATTTTAATGACCTCTTTTGCCTTTATTTTAGGCTTAATGCCATTAGTGTTGGCTTCTGGTGTAGGTGCGAAAGGTAACAACTCTATTGGTACTGGTGCCGCAGGAGGAATGCTCATCGGAACCATTTTAGGAGTTTTTGTAATTCCAATCCTATTTATCTTTTTCCAGTGGTTACAAGAAAAAGTTTCAAGTAAACCAGCAGTTCAAACAATTGAAGAATAAAATGATGAAATCAATTATAAAGCATAGAAATTTTAGTAAAGTTGCACTATTACTAATCGTTGCATTAACATTACAAAGCTGTTTTGTGGCAAAGGATTATGTGAGACCAGATTTAGAAACAGAAACCGAAGCCCTTTACCGAACAGAAAATTTACCAACAGACAGTGTTTCGATAGCAGGTGTATCTTGGAAAACCTTATTTACAGACCAATATCTTCAACAATATATAGAAGAAGGATTGCAAAATAATATGGATGTTCGTATTGCGCTTCAACAAATTATAGCAGCTCAAGCTTATGCCAAACAAGGTAAGGCAGGTTACCTGCCATCGGTTAATGTTGGTACAAACTGGACACATCAAGAACTCTCTAAGAATACCCAGTTTGGTGCATTTTTAAGTGATACATCTACAGACCAGTATGATGTTACAGCAAACCTTTCTTGGGAAGCAGATATTTGGGGGAAAATACGAAGCAATAAAAGAGCAACGCAAGCAGCATATCTGCAAAGTGTTGCTGGACATCAAGCCGTAAAAACACAATTAATTTCTAGTATTGCTAATACGTATTATAACTTATTAGCCTTAGATGCCCAGTTAAAAATTACTAAAGAAACTATTGCAACTAGAGATAGTAGTGTCACAACTATTAAAGCGTTAAAAGATGCAGGTCAAGTATCACAAATTGCAGTGGACCAAAATATAGCACAATACAATAGTGCAAGAGCCTTACAGGTAGATATTGAAACTGCTATTTTTAAAACTGAAAATGCATTAAGTATTTTATTAGGAAAAGCACCACGACATTTTGAAAGAAGCAGTTTAGACTTTCAAAATATAGAACAAGATATTGTTCTTGGCGTACCTGCTACATTGCTTAATAATAGACCAGATGTTATGGCTGCTGAGTATGTTTTAATTCAATCTTTTGAGTTAACGAATGTTGCTAAAAGTAACCTGTATCCATCATTAAAATTAACAGCTTCAGGAGGATTTCAAAGTTTAGAATTAGATGAATTATTTAACTCCAACTCATTATTTGCTAATATTATTGGAGGTTTGACACAGCCATTATTTAACAAACGTGCTTTGAAAACTCAAAAAGAAGTTGCAATTGCACAACAAGAGCAGTCTTTACTTCAGTTTAAAAAGACCTTATTGGTTGCAGGAAATGAAGTTTCTAATGCTTTATTTTCTTATGAATCTGAAACTAAAAAATTCGAGTTTAGAAAAAATGAAGTTGAGGCCTTACGTACTGCAGAAACAAACTCAGAAGAATTACTTAAAAATGGATATGCCAATTACCTAGACCTATTAACAGCTAGAGAACGTGCCTTAAGTGCAGAACTTAATATTATAAATAGTAAATTACAACAATTGGTATCTGTTGTAGATTTATATGAGGCACTTGGTGGTGGGTGGAGATAATATTAATTATTAATTAAGACTATGTACTCAATTTTAGTTGCAACAAATTTTTCTAAAACATCAGATAATGCTGTACAATATTCAGCATCATTAGCTCAACTATTTAATTTAAAACTGGTGCTTTTTAATGCCTATAAGTTGCCTATTCATGCTTCAAATGCACGAATATCAGCAATTTCAATGGATGTCTTAGTTGAAAAAACCAAAGAGAAATTAAGAATACAAGCTTTAAAACTATCTGAAAAATTTAAAATTAAAGTTGAGTATCAATGTAGTTATTTGGATTTTGAACGTGAAATAGATTCTTTAATGAAATTACATAATTCAAAATTTTTAGTTATGGGAATGTCAGCTAAATCGATGGAACATAATTTACTGGGAAACCCAACGACAACCTTAATAAGCATGAAAAATTTTCCAGTATTGGCTATTCCCATTAATGCTAAATTTTCTGGAATACACAAAATTCTTTTTGCCTGTGATGTAATGCGTGATGTGCCTTTACGAACATTGGCAAAATTAAAGAAAATTGCCATTCAACTTAAGTCTGAAGTAACTGTGTTTTATGTTGAAAAAAAAATAAACGAACTAAAATCAGAAAGTAATGCCTATGAGAATATTGAAAAAGGTCTAGAAAGTGTTACGCATTTATATAAAAAAGTGAACTCAGATGCTGTAATAAAAGCAATAGAGAATGAAATTGACAAATCAAATTTTGATATGTTAGTGATGATTCCGAAAAAGTATGGTTTTTGGGAATCTATAGTCCATAGAAGTAAGACAAGAGTTATGGCTTCTGGCTTAAACATACCATTATTGTCAATTCCAATAGATTAATATTTAAAAATGAAAAGTTATAATTAACTAAAAGATGATTACTAAAGCAGATTTGTTAAAATGTTCTATTACAAAATTTACCCAATTTGGAAGTAAACACGTAACGTTAGATGAGTTAGCAAATGAGCTTGGTATATCTAAAAAAACAATTTATACGTTCTTTGATAACAAAGAAGATTTAGTAACCTCTAGTCTTGAAGGCTTATTAAATGAGTATAAAGAAGATATTGATACGTTGATCAACAGTAATGATAATGACCCTATTTTGAGTGTTATATTAATTTACCTGAGAGGGTTTGAGTATTTAAAATACTTTAAGCCCTCTTTTCTTTTTGGATTAGAAAAGTATTATCCAAAGGCAAGTATGTTATTTGATGGCTTTGTAGAAGAATTATCACATAGCGTTGTTTATAAATTACTTAAGAAAGCACAAGAATCCGGAGATATAAAAGAAGATATTAATTTAGAACTATTAGTGAAAATCTATTTTTTTAGAATTGACAATTTAGTGTTTAAAAAGAATAATTTATTTCAATTGTATGGAAAAGATGAATTATTTAAACACTTGGTCATTTATAATTTAAAAGGAATAACAACTAGTAATTATTCCAACTCTTATTTTTATTAGTTTATTATTTTTGCTCCATTGTAGCCCTCCCATAAAAACTCCAAAAGTCAATTAGTTTTTTGTAGCTTTAGTTCTAGAAAAACGTCACAGAATATGAACAGAAACCAACTTGTATCTTAAAATAATCATAGACAGAGTTCAATTTATGCTCTCTTTTTTTACTTTAGTTCTTTGTTACCAGCCGGCTATTTCATTTTCTATTTTCCTCATTATTTCGTTCCAATATTCTTTCATTTCTTCTCTCTGTTCTGAGTTCAATAATTTCTCTTGATGGATTGCAATGGTTGTTTTTTCTTGATATCCAATTACTCGAATTTGAATAATTGACATATTTTTCCAATTTTTTGGTTTCCAATTCAGCCGAATATGGGAGTTTGCGTTAAAAACTCGAACGAATCCTTTTGTTCCATTTTCAGTTTCATATTCTTTCTTAATTTCAAGTTCGCTTTTCAATTTACCTAACCAAATTTTTAACCCATTTTCGGAAAATAAAAAATTCCAAACCTTTTTAGTTGAAACAGAAAAAGTTTTTCTTATTCCAAATTGAAATCCTACGTTTTTGGTTTTTCCTATTTGGTTTTCCATTTAGTTATTTATCTGAATTATCGATTCGTATAAAATTATAGACGCCTTTTCCATCTGCTATCAATTCATCGTTCTGAAAGGCTTTCATTTTCGTTACAAGTATTCTATTGCCTAATCTAACGATTTTTCCTTCTACAATTATTGGCAATGCTTCTGCTCCTTTTAAATAATCTATTCTTAAATCAATTGTCGCTAACTTATCTTCTAATGATGTAAAATGAGTGCCTCCTGCTATTCCGCCTACAGAATCCATTATTGTGGCAATAATTCCACCATGCCATCTGTTTCTTCTAATATCTCCAACAACTTCATCTCTAAAGGGAACACTTACTTTTACAAATCCTTTTTCTAGAACCAATAATTGTAGCCCTAAAAATTTGTGGATTGGAATACTTTCTTCAATAGTTTTTTTTATAAATTCTATATTTTTTTCAATCATTCATTTAGTTTTTTAATTACTGGTTATAGGTTTATGCAAGTTTTATCTAATATGGCTATTTTACCAATCACTTAATTTATCTACAAAAGTAGTCCAAGATTGTTTTGATTGTTCTGTTTCGTAATTTTTTAATCCTAGAGTATTCATAAAACCGCAGAGATATGTAGCGTCAATCCCATGTGATTGTGCATATTCGACACAAAAATCTGGTGGATAAACATACATTCCGTGATAAAAAACAAACTCCATTTTTTCAGCATTCTTATATGGTTTAAGTATTTCAAACATATTTTCTACAAATTGAGATTACAGTAATTCGGATGAGTTGTTCTCAATTGATGATGGATGACCAATTTCGGTAAAAGCAAATGGTTTATTGCCTGCTTTTTCAGCCCTAAATTAAGATATCTGAATGAACTTCATTTGGCAAACGCTTGCCAATTTGGGTCTGTTGTATCTGCTGGATAATAGGTATAACAAATAAAATCACTAAAAGGATTTAGGGTTTCAAATATTATAGGATTTTCAACAACAGAATTGCAAGTAATAATCGTCCCTACTTTTACAGAAGGTATTTTTGTATGAATATGATTAACGGTTTGTTCATAAAAAACAGAAAAACCATTAAGTTCTGATGAGTTTGCTGTTAAATAACCATCAACTTCGTTCCCAATAAGAATATGCGAAGTCCTGTTAATTTCTGACAATAACGACATATCATCTATTAAATTTTTAAAACGGTTGATTAGTATAGAGCCATCAAATGAATTTTCTGATAAATCTGATGGAACTGTTTTTCGATTGCTATCAATCATTTTCAATACCAAAACATAGCTTCTGAATTTTGTTTCGTTAGGATCAGTAAGCGTAAGTGGATTAATAAGGAAATCTTGAAAATTAAATGTATAAGGAGTAGTTTCTAATTCTTGCCATTCTGGAGACATTCCAAAGAGATTAACACCTATGATAGAAACTTCATCAATAGATTCAAGTAAGCCATTTAGTTCTTGAGGAGAATTTTGGTGTAATTGTAGTACAATACCTATTAATCCATCTGCTTGTTGATAAATATTATTAGGCTCGTTATCGACTTTAGAACATCCTGAAACAGCAATAAGAAAAACAAAAATAAATATGTAATTAATTATTATCATTTTTTTAATATAAGACAGCACCAATAGTATTTTGGTTACATTTTTATGATCAACTTATTCGAGGATGAAAAAAAAATTTCAATCGATACAGAAAAGTTTCCTTATTGAAATCTCTTGCTTTTTGGCTGGTTTTTCGAGATTTTCTCTTATGGCATTCCCTATCAGATGCGATACCTTTTTGTTTTAAATTGATTTCCACAAGTTTGCATTTATTGTAATCCAAACGTAAACATATGCTTGGTTTGCTTTAGCTCTTGTAAAGTCCAACCAGAACAAAATTCTGCAAGCAAAAACTGTTTTCTAGTTAACAACAAAGTGTTGCCAAACAAAAACCAAATCACTTATAAAGATACATTTATTACCAAACCAAAAAGCCAATTTGTTGACGATATTATAATAAGCTTAAAACAAAATTTTACACTTTCCGATCGTGCAAATATTGTTTAATCTAAAATTTCTAATTATGATAAGTAACGTCAAACAGAATTGAAAAAACTTACAACAATTTTTAAAAGGAAGTACAAAAGAAACTGACCTATAAAGTCTTTGGAAAAACTGTTGGGTAGAAAAAAGCAAGCAATATGAAAACTGTCGTCAATTTGGATGACAGAATCCAAAAGCTTAAAAATTGAGATGTTTGGCAACACAGCGTGAACGATTAACACAAATGTTGACTGAACTGACAAAGTATAATTATAATCAGAATTATTCCAGTAACTTTCATCTTTGAAATCCCCAAAATATGTAATTGTAGATTACCAACGGCAATCTAATCAATATCGTTATTACGTTTTAACAGCCCACGTTGGGGCAACGTAAATCAAAGATTGAAAAACAAATTGTAAAATTTAAACTTTAATCATATCCGTCATTGGACAAATCTAAAATCATATATTTAGATTGTTTATAACAGAATTAAATTTTCGTTTCTAATGAAATGAAAAAGTTTAAAAATATTACCATAATGGAGTCTCGAAGAGAGCCTGAAAATACAATAATCTTCAATGGGAAAATGATGAATATGGTATCGAACAGTTAGTGTCACATCCTCAATAAACTTTTCTTTGGAAAAGTGCAACAGATTATAGTAGATGTAAAATTAAACTACAACAACGGAACACCAACCGCAATGACAGGTTGTTCGTTGCCTATTTCATCATCAAAGAAAAAACCAGTTTCTATTAAAGGGAGTGCAGAACCTTATTTTACATATGCTCCAGTTTTAAAAATTTATTAGACAGTAAAAAAAGACCTTTTGGCATTTTGGTTTTTACAGACAGGTATGTCCCAACGTCCTACATATCGTAATTGAAGATAGTATTATTACCGGAATATAAAACCAAAATTGTTGAATTGCTCTGCTCTTTGATCTTTCCTTTCTTAGATCTTGTTTGAATCAATCATTTGGCTTTTGTCAAAATCTTAATAGAAAACGAATAGCTTTTTTTGAAGGTACTATTTTTAAATAGTAGGTTACAGACTTTAAGCTATTCTTCATTGGTAATACTTGTGCCTTTGCCAAAGTAGATAACAAAATATCAAGGTGGATATTTTACTGTATTTCAATAGTTTCATAAAAAATGAAGTTAAATCAACAGCTCTTTCAGCCATTTTGGCTTAGTTCTGATAATTGCAGATAAACAAATTGTTATCCCCTGTTTCTAGCGATTTAATGGTGGTAAGTTCCAAGGCATTTACTTTATTCCTCAAAGCTTTGGCCAGCATATTTCTTACTCTAGTGGTGTTCATCATCCTTTGCGCTTGTATTTTTATAGTGTCTTTTACTTTGGCCATAAAATAGCGGGTCAAAGGCGTTAAAAAGGCCTCGACGAGACCGTTCATCACAAATTCGCCACTTATTGACACGTTACCAGCCTCGAAGGCTATGGAATTGTCGTGCACTATAGGGTTTAACTCTATAATCATTTCACGTCTCCCCATCCAATTGATATCCGGTGCACGGCGGTCTCTATATCGCTTTCTACAGCCAGGACACTTGCCCTTTATCTCGCTATGGTCGCCTTCAAAGCTGATTTTCAGGTAAAATTTTCTGGTAGTGTTGTCGTATTCGGCCACGGTCTTCGAAGAGTTGACATCGTTCATGAAATAGAGCCAGTCTCGAGCTGGCTTACGTACTTTGTAATCAGAGATGGAAAGGCGTTGCGTACTACCATCAAAACTGATGAATGACTCTTCCCTGTCCAGTTTTACTTTCAGGGTTTTTGCCACGCGGTCAGTCAAAATCTGCACAACCGTTGCGCTGGCCAAAGGCTTACATTCTTTTTTAATGGTTGTTACAGCAGAAGTGGTTGTGGTAGCAGGCACTGCTGTTGCTGATTTTTTCTTGGGCAATACGTTTATAGATTTTTTAACCTTAACGGTTTGCTTTTGTGGTACAAACTGTGCCTGGCCTAAAAACGGACTAAAGCAAAGGGCTACGATTAAAAATTTGATTGTTGTTTTCATGATATATAAAGCTTAACAGGTTATTGTTCTAAAGATTCCAAATCCAGTTTCTTAATGATTAGCCACACGTCATCAACACTCATTTTATTGGCAGTAAGTTTTAAGTAAAAACGGTCGTTATACAGGGTTTCTACTGTGGAATCTCCACTTTTTTTGTTGTACTCAATTATAGCGCGTTGTCCATTTTTTGTTACCGTGCGTTTGGTTTTGTATTCGGTTTCTTCTTCGTAATCCATTGCAAAAATGCTACGCATGCCCGTCATCATGGAAGCACCTGTTTCTCCGGCACAATCCATCAATTCCAAATAAAAACCTTGCACCTTATCTTCAGAAGTAAATTTGGCTTCAATAGACACAACTCCCATCATCGAGGTTGCTCCTGTTTTATAAGATTTTTGCGACATATTTCCTATTTTTTCAGGCAGCCATTCTTTCAGTTCATTCATTGTAAGGGGTCTTATGCTCTTAAGGTACTCAGCTTTTTCTTGAATGTCATTGGCTTGTTTGACGATATTGTTGGTGGAAGACACTACTTTTTGGACGTCTTTGGCTTTTTTTACCGCAGGGTTGTCTTTACAGGAAACAAGAACTAAGGTCAGAATTGATACTAAAATGTAACGTGTCATAATTATTTAATTTGAAAATGATGTGAGTACGGTAGTACTCTGTAATTTGCCATTTTTATTGTAATCTTCAGTTTTCACCATACCAACACCTTCTGCGAGCCAGGTTTTTTGAGTGCTGTTAAATCTGGCCATCATCATTTTGCCGCTGCTCGATTGGGTAATGACAACGCAGTCAAACATGCCGGCGGGCGTAGTTATGGTCTCTGTGTTAGCCACTTTTCGATCGGTGATGTCAGTAGTCATGTTCATGGTGATACCGCTCATATTGACGGTAACCTTTATCCCGGCATCGGGCAGGTTTTGCCCAGGCGACAGGTTGTTGGGAACATCCATATTGGTACCGGTCATTTCCACTTCGCTATTTTGAAACTGCTTTATCATACCGGCATTCATCATTGACTTAAAGTCCATACTTACTGCATTTCCATCACAACTCATATCAAACTCACTTGACATAACAGCGTTTCCTTTTTTGTCAAATAATTCTGAATTAATAGTAGCTGTGGTAATACCTACCGAGTTGCTTACCTTGTTCACAGTATATTTAAAAGTGCCTTCCGGCTTATTTTTTTTGTTTAGCATTTCGTATTCTGATATGGTGCCTTCCCCAAAGGGGTAGTATTTGCTACAGTTAACTTGACCTATTACAGTCATTGCAAGTAACATGATTAATGTTGTAATCAATGATTTCATAATGTTTAGTTTTTAAAAAATTTGTACAGTGTGGATTTTTATGATTAATCTTCGACCTTATCTATTTTGATTTTTTCTATCTCAAGAGGTTCGTATTTCACATAGTAACTCTCAGATCCGGCAATTACAGGACTTATCTTAATTTCTTTGCTGGAAGCCACAAAATCAAACATCACTTCATTATATTGATAATTTATGTACCATGTATCATTATATCTGCCCGTTACATTTGTCATTATTTTTTTATTTCTGTACTCTCCGGGTTTTAATTTGATAACCATCCGGTACCTTTCCCCCATTTGCGGATTAAACTTTAAAATCAAATATCGCATTTCGGGTAAAAATCCAGGACCACCATTATTTATCCGCGAATAATATTTATTTTCAGGGTATATACTGATATAGTGCTGGGATTTTTGATATTTCCCAAAATATTCAACAACGTGCATGTCTTTATCAGAAAATCGGGATGGTGTGATTTCCCAAGATTTGTTGATTTTTAAATTCAGTAAAGCGGAACGGTGATAAGTAGCAGCAGGAAGTTTTGCTACTTGTTCAGGTTTTAAATTTGAAAATTTATTGGCATCAATTCTTATAGGAACTGCAATGGTGTTAACAGTGAAATCGACCTTTGTTTTAATTTTTTTGTTTTTATTGGGTATTTTTATCTGTGACATACTTGTATGACTTAAAATCAATAGAGAAGCAATTGTGATGAGTGTTTTCATTTTTTTATTGTTTTTATTGGGGGCGAAATATTATTCACCTTTGCTATTATACTAATTAGGCAATACCAATAGTTCTACCCTGCGGTTTTTTTGTCGGTTTTCGTCACTGTCATTAGTAGCTACGGGTTGGCTATCACCGTAGCCTTTTATTTGCCATTTAAAATTTTTAGCGCTGTCTTTCATTAAAGCTTCTAATAAAGCACTTACACTTTTGGCGCGTTTTTCTGAAAGTGATTTGTTTGCAGAAGTACTGCCCACATTATCAGTATGACCTTCTACAACAATGATACCTTTGCCAATTTTTGCTATTTGTGGAATTAGTTCGGTTAGCGAAGCTTCTGCTTCGGGCTTGAGTCTGTGCTTACCAAATTCAAACAGCACCGAACTATCTAAATTGAGCCTGATGGCTCCACCAATGGCCGCAACGGCGTCCACATCTGCACCAGGAATCTCGCTATAGGTTTCCAAGTCAGTAAGGCGAACATAAGTGAAGGTCTCGCCTTTTTCCACAAAGGGAGAAATATTTACCATTGCTGTCCCTCCTTGTATTTTTCCAATGGTTACCCAATGTTTGCCGTCTTTTGACAGTTCGAGATTGGTGGGTTCTATTTTGCCCATTTCAAACACGTAGAGGTCTGGACCGTTTACGTCGGTTATGGCATTGTCGGTAAACTCCAATATAAGTACGCCACTTACACCAATATTGCAAAACCGGGGGTCTTCCTCAAACATTTCGGGTGCGGGCATATTGGGTTCATACAATGCTCCATAGGGGTTTTGACCTGTTTCTCCGGCTACGTGATTTATAACTTCATCTGCAAAGGAAAGTTTGCCCAATGGAAAATAAATGTATTTGTTTCTTGAATCTTTATAAGTATCACCTACATCTTGCCCTTCGCCAAACTAACCAGGATTTTTTCGATAAAATTGTGAACGGGCAAGTTTGGCACTTTTTAAAAATCGGGTACAATATTTTTCCATTAGATTAGTATGCCCCTGTATCAGAATTTCGAACTTCGTCGAAGCTTGCTCACTTTTAAGATGTAATGTTATGTTGTCGTGCACTTGGTATCGTACCATTTCCTTTGCCTTGCTTTCGCTGAGTATGTTTTGGATACGTGGTAAGAGTTTCAGTAATTCAAATTCTTTATCGGTTACACCTAAATATCCTTGTAGTATATCTTTGCCTTCTGAATTTGGTGCTGTTTTTAGTTTGTTATAAGCATTCATACGTTCTAAGGACATTGCTTTTTTATTTCGCATATGATCCTCAATGTATAATATCTCTGAAGTATTTAAAGCATATCTAATATTGTGAATGGCTCTTTTTTCTTCTTCTATTAGTTTTTTAATATCTTCTTTGTTACCCCCAAAAGCACTTTTTAACCCTGATAGCGTATTTTTGTTTTGGTTTGATTTCCCGCTTTGTTGACTTTTTAAATATTCTTCAAATTTCTCGCGGCTCACTCCCATTTGCTTCAACTGTTCGTCAGAAAACATATCTGGGTTTAAAGTTACGCCTGAAGATTTTGAATTACCACTTACCTTTTTGGAATCGAGACCATCTAGCTTATTGTTTATTTCCTCAGGGTCTTTTCCCACTCTTTCTCCACTCTCTAAGTTGTAATCGGAATTTTTGTTTGTTTCTACTTTTGTTCGAGATACTTCAGTATCGACGTTTTCTTCAGAAACTTCTTTACTTTCTTTTTTATCTTCTACACAAGAAACAAATAAGACGATTATTAATATGTATAATAGTTTTTTCATTATTATCAACCTTTCCGTTTGTATTTTTCCTGTATAAACTCAAAATACATAAAGCCAAAGCGGTCAAACCAGTTTTCTACGCCAAAGCGTTTTTCACAGATATTAAGTTTCATCATATTGTTTTGCAAATCTTGCATTAGTTCTACATATTTTTTGTCGTAGGCTTTTTCTAAGCCTTGTACGCTTTTCATGATTTTTGCCCGTTCCTGTTGCCAAACAATTCCAGTTACGGCGTGTACGCCCGATGCGTTGTCGCCCAGAGCTATGGCCGCATTGCTATAAGTTTTGGTGCATTTATAAATAGCCGCCAATTTTTCAAATGTATAGCGGGTTTGGTTAAAGGCTTGCCTGGCACTTTTAAAACATTCGGCACAACCGTTAAGGTCTTCTCCCGATCCCGTTCCTATAGCACCTTGTGTTTCTTCGAAAGGATCGCAAAAAGAAGGGATATTGGGAGCTCCGGGTTCGCCTCCGGAAGGGATACAATTGCTCATACCATCGTAGAGGGTTCGGATCGCATTGTCGTCCCAGAGGCTCCTAATTTTTGTCAATTTACTATCGAGGCTTGAAAGCGAACTGTTGATGGTTTTTATATTGGTCACGTGCCTTTCTACATCCCGAAGCACTTGTTCTTTAAATCTTCCCATATGCTCTTCCATTTGCTCTAAGGAAACAAAGTCTCCGGCAGATTGGGCTGAAACATCTACGGAAAACCCGAACAGTAAAATAAATATTGTAGCGGATTTGTTTTTCCCCATAAGTTTCCCGCCCAAAACCCCAATAACCAATAAGGCAATGCCCAAAACGATGTAGAGAATGGTATTGTTGCTACCATTTCTGGATGCGCCCGATGCACTTGCTTCATTGTTTGTTCCAGCTTTCATCTCACTTTCCTTGATTTTTTTAAACGGACTTCCCAAATGGTTCTGTTTTGGCGGACTCGCTAAAACAGCGATAATGTAGCCGACAGATTTTCCGGCCGGGGGCTCTATTTTTATTCCAACATTGCCATAATCCCGAAACTTGAAATTGACGATACCGTCTTTGGTAGCATTTGTATTTTTTGTTTCCACTACGTCATCCCAATTGTTCTTTACCAGTTCCACTTTTAGGGGTTCTTTGTTTTCTATGTTTGACACTAGCACATCCACCATTTGATACATATCATAACCTTTTACATAATGGTAATTGGCCGAGTCGCTTACCGTGTTCCAATATACAATGCCTTTTTCGCCCGCATGACTTTTTCGACTATCATCTAAAAGTTCCAGTTTTATGGGTTTTATTTCTTCTTTTAGCGAATAAGGTTGAGCTATGATTTGCGAAATTCCCAAAAAAAGAAGGGCGAGAAATAGTATTGTTTTCAGTGATTTCATTTTGTTTGGTTTTGCAGTCTTTTTGTCTCTTGTTTTTAATATGTTTACAAATACCATAAGTCGTTATTATCTCCTTACTAAGGTTACCACTGCTCCGGTCATTTCGTCCCTGATGATAAGTTTACTTTCGGTATGTTCCAAGATGGTTTGGGTGGTGGTTATTTTCGTGGTACTTGGGCCGTCTTTGTTCTCTGCATAAACAGTCATTCTTCTGCCATTAAGTTCATAGGAACCACCGCTGTCGCTAAGCAGATTGCAGTCACTGTCGTAAAATTGGGTGTGGTAGCTGCTACCGGAATAAGCAATATTTGATTTTTTGTTGCAGTCGTTCAGAATTTCGTAGCCCGGGATGCCTTCTAATTTTTCGTAGTTCCAAGTGCCTTCAACCGAAAGTGCCGTGTTTTCTATTCTGGTTTTTTCTTTGTCCGTTACTTTTTTGGGAATGCCAAACACGCTTTCTATAGCATCATCGGTTTTTTCCTCTGCTTTTTGTTCAGTTTTACGCTCCACAGTACGTTCTACACCACGTTCGGCTGCCTTTTGAGCTTTTTTACCCAGTTTTTTAAGAAATTGGGCCTCGGCCGGTGTGGAAAATGCCATCAAGGCAAAAAGGATTGAGGTTACTAGGCAAACCTCTCCTGTCCAAAGAGTCGGAAGCCGAAATATGATTTTGAGTGATTTCATCATTTTGTTTCTTATAGGTTATATTCTTTAATGGGAAAAATTTGATTAGGTTAACACATTTACTTCTAAAATCTGATATTTTTTTAATAAGCCTTTGTAAAAAAGCGCTTTATATTTTGTTGAAAAGGAAAGGATAAGCCACTACTTCTGAAAGATTAGATTCGGAAAGTTTGTAGAAAAAAGGGTGAGATATAAAGGAATTAAGAAGAAAGAGCCTGAAAAGCATTTATCCAAACAGCTTGTTCTATATTAGTTAGCTGTACAAATGGATATTGAGTAGTATCAAAATCAGATGGAGACATCCCCAAATATTCTTTAAAACTTTTGGAATAATGGGCACTGTCATAAAAGTAGAGTAATGCAGAAGATGAATTGTATTGGGCACCTTTCTCTTTAAAAGATGAAAAAATAAAATTATAACGGATAATTTTTAAGTAAAGCAATGGCGATATGCCTATCATTTCCTTAAATTTTTTTTGAAAATACCTTTTGCTTACGTTGAGTTTATGAATAAGGTCATCAACACTCAACTTTCCTTTTTTTTTCATGATAAGGTCAATAGCGATATCAATAAAGTTGAAAGCTGGCGTCACGTTAAGAAGTTGTTTAATAAAAATGGCATCCAACAAATCAATACGTGCTTCAACAGTATTCTCTTCTTTATTGTATTTTAGGGAAAATTCGCTAAGGCCATCGCTAAATAAGTGTTTCGGATTTGCTCCAGTATTTACAATTTTTGCAACATCGATTTGAAATAAATGATATAAAGCCGTTGGTTTCATGCAAGCAACAAGCACATTTAAATGGGTGTCGGAAGAACACATACGATAAGGAATGGTTGTTTGGGCGTTCACATAATTTGACTCTGTATTATAAACAAGGTCATCTATTTTCACCTTCATCCGTCCTTTTTTTTGAAAGCCCATAAAACTGCAACCTGTTGGTAAGCTCAAAAAGTTGATAACGTCATCCGAGGCCGTTTTTTTCCAGTCCAGTTCAAAATAAAACAAGATTAAATCTTTCAACTTCGAATGTGGTTCAAATGTTCTGAACATTTTTTTAAGTCTTGACTAAAAATAGCTTTTTTTCTCAGTAGTTGCAACGTTTGTGATTGAAAAACCAAATACATTATTTGTGTAATTGGATTTCTAGATTGCAGAGAGCGGTTCTCGTTTACGACTCGTTGAGCTTTAAACAACGAGTTATTTTGGTTAAGCATTAATATTAGCTAAAATGTGGCAATTTTCACTTCCTTTGTTCGACATGTAGGGATTGTCGGAAAAAATCTGTACTAAAAAGTATTGAATCCCATTCTCACTTTGACCCTCCACTAGCTACCCCCCTCTCTCTACGCAAGGAAGGAGCACTACATGCCCAATATGAAGGGCTTATCTTCTTGAGGTCGATGGATTATTCAAGTCCTTTAATATATGAAAAAGTCGAAGAATTTAATTAAAACTAACTCGTTATGCATTTTTAATAATGCTGATTTTAATATTGTTAATATTTCTGTCGAATATATACTTTTTGATTTACTGTATTGTTAGACTGTTATCTTAGATATCATACTGGTCTTAAAACCTCTAAAAATTTTAACACAGTTACGTTTTACCTTAAATCGGTCGCAAAACCGCGAAAACAATATTTCTATTCGTTTTCTTTTTTTAAACAGATGGGCTACTTTCTATAGTATTTTTGTTTTTACCATTGGAACGTTTAGTTTCATGTTATAAAATTCAAATAAATTAAGATGTACCTATGCCAAAAAAGAATACAGCTTGGTTTTCTTCCCTATAGAAAAAGTGAAGATGAAATACCAAGGTAAATTTGGAAGGTATCGATCTTACCATTTTGAACATACCTGACTTCAAAGATATCTATGAGATAGATAGCCAATTATTCTCAACCTTTAGTTCAATGATATTTAACTCTTCTCTCTTAAATTTTAAAATACCCAATATACTATAACCAGTTTTTCCTCGTTATTAAAAACCACAAATCTTTAACAGCTAAATTTTATGAAGAATTATTTAAGACCACTAGCAATCGTTTTGATTTCGATGTCAATGACTGTTTCCTGTGAGAGTGACGACAATGAGGATGGTGATACTGGAGCCGAATCGTATGATACCACTCTCAAGATTACAGATGCTCCAATCGACAATGCCAACGTAAAATCCGTCATTGTTACAGTTACAGACGTAAAGGTAGCTGGCACTTCTCTAGAGGGGTTCAACAAGACCACCATTGATTTGGCTGCTCTGGTAAACGGAAAGACCGAAACCTTGGGCAATATAAAACTAGAAGCTGATATATATTCCAACATTGAGCTTGAACTGGACTATGAAACCGATGCCACAGGAAATGCTCCTGGATGTTACGTAGAGATGACCGATGGCCAAAAAGACCAGTTGGATGCTTCTGCTAGCAAAATCAATATCAATGATACTTTCGAGGTCTTTGCGACCAATACGAATGAAATTATTATCGATTTTGATTTGAGAAAGACGATTAAGGAAGAGCAGGGGTCGTTTGCAAACGACTTTGAATTTGTAAGCATGTCGGAACTTTCAGCAGGAATCAGGGCTGTAAACAACGAAACGACAGGTATAATTTCTGGTACGGTCAACGATGCAGACGATTCATCCGACAAGATCATAGTCTATGCCTATGAAAAGGGAACCTTTAATGCCGAAGTAGAGACCCAAGGGCAAGGCGAGGGCGATATTACCTTTGCCAACGCCGTGACCAGCTCTGAAGTGAGCGGATTGAACAACTCATATAGTTTGAATTTCTTGACGGAAGGCGAGTATGAACTGGTATTCGTTTCGTATAAAGAAGAAAATGATGGAATCACATTTAGCTCGCTATTAGAGGCCGAGTCGACAACAGGGTTAGACCTTGGTATCATCAATATAACATCTACCATACAGATAAGTGTCGATGTAACGATTACGGGCACAAAATCATAATCTTTAAATGATTTCTATTAAGAAAGGCCCCATGAATTTGGGGCTTACTTAAACTATCTTCCATTGGTTTCGTTAAGAAATTTTTGGTTTTCATTACAGAACTAGTAAAATTTTTACAGATAAAATTATCGTTCTACTTCACAAATATATTCCTGCATCCATATCCGTTGTAAAGGTTTTGGTAAAGTCTATCAAGCTTAATCTTAACTTCCATTCTCCGTATATTTCTCGTCAAGCCAATGAAATAGTACTTAATGGGTTAACTCTATTAATTTTTTAGATATCAATCTGCTAAAAATTTCAGGTATTGATTTTTAAGAGTCCTTAAGCACTAACCAAAGGTAATTTTAATCATTGAGTTTTCAGATTATGCTTTTGAAAATTATAAGCTTGAGGTACCTGATTAGCCTTTAAAATTCTTCTTTTTTAAGCGTTTTGTTCAAGCAGTGCATAGATTACAGCCGATTAAAATTACGACAGAGTATGAAAAAGAACCTGAAGTGAGTGATGTAATAGCTGACTTTAAGTTTATAAAATCTGGATACGAGAATATATTTGTGAAGTAGTCGATATTCGTTTTATACAGTAAGATGCAGCATATACCGAGATTCAAATAAAATAGGGAAGATATCTTTCACAAAAAACCTTTGGATACCGACAAGGATATATGGATTCGAAAATGTTTTTAAGATTTACAATTCATTTATATTGAACAATCCTAAAATACTTAAAATTACGGAGAGCTAAGTACAATTAAAGGAAAAAGAAAATGCTTTCTATAGTAGAGTTTATAAAGAAGGTCATTAAGCTTAATGTTAGATTTGAAATGTGTTTCAATGAGAAATGAAGTTTAGAAGAAAAGCCCCTTAATTAAGGGGCTTTTTCAAAAAAGTAATTTTTTCAATAAGGGCTAGTTTAAAGATTATACAATTCCGATTAAGCTTAATAGTGCACCGACCGCAACAACTGCCAAAAAAGCATTCATTGCTATAATAAGTACGGATAGATAAGTTTCTACCCCAGTTTTAAATGATAAATTGTTCATTACATTACCTACTTTATAGTTTCACTACTAAAGTTAGTTGAAATGACCAACAATTAAGTAGATGCTGTTGTAAAACCTTATGAAAATGTTGTAAAACCTTACTAATTTGTTGAGTACGATTGTGAGTAAGTGCATTTTATCTATTAAAATCGTACTTAGTCGGTTATTAGTTTATAACGAAAGGTTAATGGCAACAAATTTAACTGACCTTTAAAGAATGTTTTATATTTTACTATTTAAAGAGCCCTAACCAATCTGCTATTGCTACTAGAGGTACTGCTAAAAGAATAATGATTAAACATGTAATCATTAATTTAAGAAATCCGTTGAGCATTTTAACTCCAGATGTTAATTCTTGTTTCATAATCATAGTTCTATTGTTCTGTACTCAATATAAGTATCTACCCTAAATTACCGTGAAATAGAACTGTAAAATCGATTAACGTATAAAATTACCAGTGCAACTTCTCAATTGTATAAATTGAATATAATGTAATTTAAAGATAAGGTTTATGTTAATTAGTTAAATTCAGGATGTAAAAAATGAATTTAATTCATTGATAATACTAACTGTGGCTCCGGCTTTTTCTTTAATGAAATTGGTATTGATTTGCCCAGTATTTTGTCTTATCTCATTTTCGGCGAAATAGGTATTCACTAGTTTTTGAAATTCTATAAAAGTTTTTATTGAAATCACACCCTTTAATTTAACTAATTCTTCTGCTTCGGCAAAACCTTCAAATTTAGATCCTATGATTACCGGAATACCAAAAACTGCAGGTTCTAAAGTATTATGTAAACCTGTTGCAAAACCCCCTCCAACATATGCAATATCTGCGTAGCTGTAGATTTTCGTCAACAGTCCAATAGTGTCTATGATTATAACATCATAATCTGATAAAATAATAGTATCGTTTAAGTCAGAATAACATATTACAGGCTTGTTTATAGATTGTTTAATTTCCTGAATATGATTATTCTTCATGGTATGTGGGGCAAGAACAAACTTTATTGGGTGACTACATTTGTTAATATACTCTATAATCAAACTTTCATCTTCAGTCCAAGTACTTCCGGCAACAAAACAAAAATGGTTTTGTTTAAAGAGGTTCATGAAATCCAATTCGTTATTTCGATCTAAAATTTCGCTTACACGATCAAAACGGGTGTCCCCGGCAATAGTGACATTTTTATATCCGATGGAATTCAATAATTCCTCCGATTTTTTATTCTGTACAAAAATGTGTGTAAAATCATTCAAGGCTTTACTCATAAAACCTCCATAAGATTTAAAGTATATCTGATTCTCTTTATATATGGCAGATATTAAGAATGTTGGTGTGTTTTGCTCTTTTAATGTATTTAAGAAATTCGGCCATATTTCATACTTAATAAATATAGCAATATCTGGATGTGCAGCTTCTAAAAATATAGATGCATTTTTTTTAGTATCAAGAGGTAAATAGCAGATGACATCGGCGACTTTACTATTTTTCTTTACTTCATATCCAGATGGAGAAAAAAAAGTGAGTAGTGTTTTATAGTTGGGATATAGAGATTTTAATTTCTCTAATACTGGAAGACCTTGTTCATATTCCCCTAATGAAGAGGCATGTATCCAGATTACTTTATCTTCTTTGAATATGGAGTTTTCTATTAGCGAAAAGGTCTCTTTTCTGCCTTTAACAAATAAAGAAAGTTTTGAATTTACCAATGCCAAAACTTTTAGAATGGCAGAAGCACTTAATACTATAAGATTATAAAGAAAGTACAAACTGATGCTTTTGGGCTAAATTACGTTTCTTTCCATAAAATTAGTGTCACCTGTTTCGTATTTTTGTATGACTTCATGTAATTACAACAGATGAAAAAGATACAAATGGTAGATCTAGGTGGTCAATACCAAGAAATAAAAGATCAAGTTAATACTTCAATAACTCAAATATTAGAATCTTCCGCCTTTATTAACGGACCAGAAGTTCACGCTTTTCAAAAAGAACTGGAAGATTATTTACAAGTAAAACATGTCATCCCTTGTGCCAATGGTACAGATGCTTTACAGATTGCAATGATGGGTTTGGGGTTAAAACCTGGTGATGAGGTAATCACTGCAGATTTTACTTTTGCCGCTACGGTAGAGGTAATTGCATTGTTACAATTGACTCCAGTTCTTGTAGATGTATATCCTGATACCTTCAATATCAATATAGAAGCAATCAAGAATGCCATTACACCGAAAACAAAGGCCATAGTGCCAGTGCATCTTTTCGGTCAATGTGCTAATATGGATGCTATTCTAGCATTGGCTAAGAAACACGATTTATTTGTAATCGAGGATAATGCACAAGCAATAGGTGCTAGGTATTATTCGGAAGATGGAACAAAGCGGATGGCCGGAAGTGTTGGGCATGTAGGCGCTACTTCATTTTTTCCGTCCAAAAATTTAGGTTGTTATGGCGATGGTGGTGCAATTTTTACCAATGATGATCAATTGGCACATACCCTTCGCGGTATAGTCAATCATGGTATGTACGAGCGTTACCATCATGATGTAGTAGGCGTAAATTCTCGCTTAGATTCTATACAAGCTGCGGTACTTCGTGCAAAACTACCTAAATTAGATGCTTATTGTGAAGCAAGAAGAAATGCGGCTCATGCTTATTCAAAAGCTTTTGAAGGTCAAAAACATATTATGACTCCAATTACAGTAAGTAATGGTGAAGATATTGAGGATTGTCACGTTTTTCATCAGTATACCCTAAGAATTACTAACGGTAAGAGAGATGAACTTGGGCAATTTTTGACTAAAAATGGGGTTCCCTTTGGTATTTATTATCCTATTCCGTTGCATAAACAGAAAGCATATGTTGATGATAGGTATAACGAAGTCGATTTTTCTGTAACCAATCAATTAGTGCAAGAAGTAATTTCATTACCTATGCATACAGAGTTAGATGAAGAACAGATTAATCATATAACACAGTTGGTTATCGGGTTTGTTAAGGGGTAGCCTTATAGTTTTTTAAATTAGGTAATGTTCAAATATTATATTAAATGAAAGTACTAGTAACAGGCGGATTAGGTTTTATTGGTTCTCATACTGTAGTTGAGCTTCAAAACAAAGGGTTCGAAGTGGTTATCATTGATGACTGCTCTAACTCAGATGAAAGTGTTCTTGATGGTATTCAGGCTATAACCGGAAAAAAACCACTTTATGAGAAGCTAGATTTAAAGGAAAAGGGAAAGGTTGAATACTTTTTTCAAAAACACCAAGATATTGAGGGTGTCATTCACTTTGCCGCTTCTAAAGCGGTAGGTGAGAGTGTTGAGAAACCATTGTTGTATTATGAAAACAATATTGGTACATTGGTTTATATCTTAAAAGAGCTATGTCAAAAGAATAAAGCTAGTTTTATATTTAGTTCATCTTGTACTGTATATGGACAAGCAGATAAAATGCCGATTACCGAAGATGCCCCGGTAAAGGTTGCTGAATCTCCATACGGTAATACCAAACAAATGGGCGAGGAAATTATTGCTGACACTTGTAAAGTGAATCCTAGTTTAAATGCTATCGCTTTGCGCTATTTTAATCCTATGGGGGCTCACCCAAGTGGTGAAATCGGAGAGTTGCCTAAAGGTGTTCCACAAAATTTGGTACCGTTTATTACCCAAACAGGTATCGGGTTAAGAAAAGAATTATCGGTTTTTGGAGATGATTATCCAACTCCAGATGGTACTTGTATAAGAGATTATATTTATGTAGTAGACTTAGCTAAAGCCCATGTGGTAGCCTTAGAACGCTTGCTTAATGGTAAAAACAAATCTAATTACGAAGTTTTTAATGTAGGCACTGGTACTGGTAGTTCTGTATTGGAAGCAATAAAAAGTTTCGAAAAAATTTCTGGTAAAAAACTGAATTATAAAATTGTTGAGAGAAGAGCTGGTGATATCACTAGTGCTTATGCCGATACCACAAAAGCCAACAATGTATTGGGCTGGAAAGCGGAGTATACTTTAGAACAAGCAATGAATTACGCATGGATCTGGGAACAGAAAATACGAGATTGATTTTTTCAAGGTGAACACTATAAGTAAGGGAAATATAGTTATATTCCCCCTTACTTAATTTAAAGACTACCACTTATGAAAAAATCGTTAACCCTTTTAATGTTACTGGCACTTACAGTCGCAACCGCTCAAGACACATATCTTCAATGTGGAAAAATAGTTGATGTTGAATCTGGTAAAATATTGTCTGAGAAAACAATTGTGATTTCAGAGAATAAGATAAAAGAAATTAAGAATGGTTTTGTAGCAGGCAGTGATACAGATCAAGTGATAGATTTAAAATCTAAGACTATTTTGCCCGGTTTTATAGATATGCATGTTCATATAGAAAGTGAGTCTAGTCCTTCAAGATACATAGAAACATTTACCATGAATGAAGCTGATGTAGCTTTTCAATCAACTATTTACGCCAAAAGAACTTTAATGGCCGGTTTTACAACAGTAAGAGATTTAGGTGGATCTGGTGTAAATATAGCTTTAAAGAAAGCGATTAATAAAGGTACGATTGTAGGACCTAGAATTTTTACCGCAGGAAAATCACTGGCAACAACTGGTGGTCATGCCGACCCAACCAATGGAAGAAGTAACGAGTTAATTGGAGATCCGGGACCGAAAGAAGGGGTTGTCAATTCTCCTGCAGATGGTCGAAAAGCAGTTCGTCAACGCTATAAAGAAGGTGCAGATGTAATTAAGATAACAGCTACTGGTGGTGTGTTAAGTGTGGCGAAAAGTGGACAGAATCCTCAGTTTACTCTTGAAGAAATAAAAGCAATTACAGAAACGGCAAATGACTACGGAATGCTTACCGCTGCCCACGCGCATGGTGATGAAGGAATGCAAAGAGCGATTTTAGGTGGAATTAAAACTATTGAACACGGTACATTAATGTCTGAAGAAACGATGGACTTAATGGTCAAGCATAATACTTTTATGGTACCTACGATTTCTGCCGGGCAAGAAGCGTCAAGGTTGGCTAAAATACCAAACTATCTACCACCTGTTGTGGCAAAAAAAGCCTTGGAAATTGGTCCTAAGTTGAACGAAACTTTTGCTAAAGCCTATAAGAAAGGGGTAAATATTGCTTTTGGTACAGATTCAGGAGTGTCGCCTCATGGAGATAATGCAAAAGAGTTCATATATATGTATAAAGCAGGAATGCCTGTTTTAGAAACGTTGCGCTCAGCGACAATTACAAATGCAATGCTTTTAGGTGAGAAAGAATTAGGGCAAATTAAGGAAGGTTACATTGCAGATATTGTTGCTGTAAATGAAAACCCTTTAAACAATGTAGATACGCTTACAGATGTAGTATTCGTAATGAAAGAGGGAGTTATATACAAACAATAGTATAGTGACTACTATTGACTTTTTTTGATATAAGTATTAGACCAATTGCATGAAATTGAAAGTTGATAATAGTGAGCCGTTGATACTAATTACCTTAGATAATTCGCTTTTCAATAAATTGATTCACCAAGTTGAAAAAGATTTTGTGCTTGCCAATATCCCATTAAAAATACCTGAAACTTTAGATGCCGTAGGTTTTATAGCCCTTATTCGTAAAAAAGTGTACTATCTAATTATGGAGCATTTTGCCGAGTATTTAAATCTCATGTACATTATTGATATACCTGAAAAAGAATTTCAGCATATTGACATAACAGATACCATAGATGTAGCAGATCAGATTACTTTGCTAATATTAAAAAGAGAATATAAAAAGGTTTGGTATCGGAACAGATATCAATAGAATACTCGATTACACCTTTACATAGATTCCTTTTTTATCCATAATATAGCCAACTAACCAACAGGTAAACATTATCCATAAGGCAAATAATAAAGAGCCGAAGTAATCGCCTGCAGTAGCAATGAAGATATTATCTGCTATCCAATTATAAGCTGTGGTACCCTTCATTGATATTTCTGCCAAACTAATTATGAACAGTTCGGATAATAGGTAGATGAATAAGGTATTTCTTCCAAATACTTCAAAGAAATATGTCCACTTACTGGGTTTTGACATATCGAGCAGATAAATTAATATGGCGATTATAAATATGTCTATTCCGCTAGTTAGCAGTACAAAAGAACTGGACCAAAGTTTCTTGTTGAATGGGAATGTTAAGTCCCATGCAAATGCTGTTATTATTAGCAGTCCGGCTACCATGATAAGTTTGGCTATGGTTTCAAAATTTTGACCGTTCTTTTGAATAAATTTTCCTGTAAAGTATCCAGCGATAACATTTACAATTGCTGGTAAGGTGCTTAATAATCCTTCAGGATCAAAAGCCACACCTCCATTACCGTGATACATGTGGTCTGCTCCAATTAAAAAATCGTCAAGTTTTAAAACAGCATTACCCGTTAAAGAGAGGTCTCCAAATACCACCAATATAATATGATACCCTATTAATGCAACAGCACTAAAAATCAATACAGATTTTGTCTTAAAATAATGTAATAAGATAGAAGCGAATAAATAACAAAGCGCAATTCGTTGCAGTACCCCGAATATTCTGGTCTCTGCAATAGGTTTCAAACTACCATCTTCGAAAAATGGGAACCAATACATTAAAAACCCTAGCAAGAAAATAATGAAAAATCGCTTAAATACCTTATTTAAAAATTTTGCGCTTCCTACATTTTCATACTTTTTCATACTAAAACTCATAGCATTTCCAACTACGAATAAGAAGGTAGGAAAAACTAAATCAGTAAGCGTAAATCCGTTCCAAACGGCGTGCTTTAAAATTCCAAAACTAGTGTTACCGTTTCCTGGGGAATTCACAATGATCATGAGGGCAACATCCATACCCCTAAAGACATCTAGCGAAAGATATCTGTTCTTCAATTTGTTCATGCTGATATTTTGGTCTGAATGGTAAGGTAGTAAATTTTAGAAATAAACCCGTAAAAAAGGCATAAGGGCATTGCCATATATACTTTTATCGTCATCAAATAGCAAATCATATCGTAAGCCAACAGTTATATTTACAGTACTATAGCCGACACCAACAAAGAACGCTGGTAGCCAATAATTATCTTCTATATCAATAGTTGGTGTAGCTATGGTTCTGTTAATACGTAATTGTTCAAATTCTACTGACAGTTGAAGTTGTGGAATAGGGTTGTAGAGTGAAAGTATGCTGCCACCATAGGCTAGAAATTTATCATCATCAAATTTGGCGTAATTGAAACTTAAACTAGCTCCAGAAGCAAACTGTTCATTAAATTGGTAAATTGCACTAGGAGAGATGGATCCGTTAAATCCATTATTTGTGAAACCTAAGCCAATACTTCCGCCAAACCTTACGTTGTTCCAAAAATCAGCACCGTTTTTAGAAGTTTGAGCAAGTGAAAAGGTGATATTTAATGTCACTAACCCTACGAAAATTATATTTTTTAAGCTCATGTGATGATTTTGTTTTAAAGTTTCGTTTTTTTCAATAATACTTGGCAATCTATCGTTAGATATTGTAAATGTTGTATTTTTGCTAGAAATTTATTCTAAAGATACAGAAAGTAATTCATGGATAAATATTCCTTTTTGAATACCGCTCATACCTCTTTTTTTTCAGAGTTATACGATAAGTATTTAGTAAATCCCGATAATGTAGAGCCAAGTTGGAGAGCCTTTTTTCAAGGGTTCGACTTTGGAATGGAAAGTTCGTTAAACGAACTTGAAATCGATGAGAATCGAACTACTGTAGTAGTAAACGGCAATACGAGTGAAATGCCAGAATCCCTTCAAAAAGAGTTTCAGGTAATTCGTTTAATTGATGGTTACAGAAGCAGAGGTCACTTATTTACTAAGACTAACCCTGTACGTGAGCGAAGAAATTATGAACCTTCTTTAGAAATTGAAAATTTCGGACTTTCATCGTCTGATTTTGAAACAGTATTTAATGCTGGTGACATAATAGGTATAGGACCAAACTCTTTAAAAGAGATTGTTAGACATTTACAAAGTATCTATTGCGATGCTATTGGTGTCGAGTATATGTATATTCGAAAGCCAGAGCGTGTAAAATGGATTCAAGATTGGATAAATGTCAATGATAATCATCCTGATTTTGAGCCTGATAGAAAAAAGCATATTCTAAAAAAGTTAAATCACGCTATTTCTTTCGAGTCTTTTCTACATACTAAATATGTAGGTCAAAAAAGATTCTCATTAGAGGGTAATGAATCTTTGATACCTGCCTTAGATGTAATTGTTGAACACGCAGCAGAAATGGGTGTTGAACAATTTGTTATGGGCATGGCCCATCGTGGTAGGTTAAATGTGCTTACCAATATTTTTGGTAAATCTGCCAAAGATATCTTCAGTGAGTTTGACGGGAAAGATTATGAACAAGAGATTTTTGACGGTGACGTTAAATATCACCTGGGTTGGACATCTGATAGGAAGTCTGACAATGGTAATAAGATAAAAATGAATATTGCTCCAAACCCTTCTCACTTAGAGACGGTCGGTGCAGTAGTCGAAGGTATTGCAAGGGCAAAACAAGATGCACATTATCAAGATGATTTTTCTAAAGTACTACCAATAGTAGTACATGGTGATGCCGCAATTGCTGGTCAAGGTTTGGTTTATGAAGTTGTTCAAATGGCAGGTCTTGACGGTTATAAAACTGGTGGAACATTACATATAGTTGTAAACAACCAAATTGGCTTTACCACAAACTATTTAGATGCTAGAACATCTACATATTGTACAGATGTAGCCAAGGTTACGTTAAGTCCGGTATTACATGTAAATGCTGATGATGCAGAAGCTGTGGTACATGCCTCTCTTTTTGCATTGGAATATAGAATGCAATTTTCCAGCGATGTATTTATCGATCTTTTAGGGTATAGAAAATATGGCCACAACGAAGGTGATGAACCAAGATTTACACAGCCTAAATTGTATAAGGCGATATCAAAACATAAAAATCCAAGAGATATTTATGCAGAACGATTAATGCAAGACGGTGTAATTGATGATACGTATGTGGCTCAATTAGAGAAACAATATAAAGATTCTCTTGAAGAAAAATTAGAAGATTCCCGTAAAGAAGATAAAACCGTAATTACACCCTTCATGGCAGATGAATGGAAAGGATTTGAAAATGTACGTGAGTGGGAAATGATGGATCCTGTAAAGACCACATTTGCTAAAACAAAACTTGACAAAATTGCTAAAGTAATTACGGCTTTACCTAAGGGGAAAAAGTTTTTACGCAAAGTAGAAAAACTGGTTAAGGATCGCTATAACATGTACTTTGAAGCAGATAATCTTGACTGGGCAATGGGCGAACTTTTGGCTTACGGTACTTTATTAGAAGAAGGTTTTGCTGTTCGTATGTCCGGTCAAGATGTGGAACGTGGTACTTTTTCTCACCGCCATGCAGTTATGAAAGTTGAAGAAAGTGAAGAAGAGATTATTTTGTTGAATCAGTTATCTGAAAAACAAGCTGATTTTCAGATTTATAATTCACTGTTATCTGAATATGGAGTTGTTGGTTTCGATTATGGTTATGCTATGGCAAGTCCGAACACACTGACCATATGGGAAGCACAATTTGGGGATTTCAGTAATGGGGCACAAATTATGATCGACCAGTACATTTCTGCCGCAGAAGATAAGTGGAAGCTTCAAAACGGATTGGTAATGTTGTTGCCCCATGGTTATGAAGGTCAGGGTGCAGAACACTCCTCCGCAAGAATGGAGCGTTACCTACAATTGTGCGCAAAAGATAATATGTACATTGCAGATGTGACTACACCAGCACAAATGTTCCATATTTTGCGTAGACAAATGAAGGCGAACTTTAGAAAACCATTAATCATATTTACTCCTAAGAGCTTATTGAGGCATCCAAAAGCGGTATCTAAAATTTCCGATTTAACAGATGGTGGCTTTCAAGAGGTGATTGATGATGAAACTGCCGATGCTAATAAAGTCAAAAGTTTAGTTTTCTGTACAGGAAAATTCTATTATGACCTATTAGCCGTTAAAGAAGCAAACAATAGGAAAGATGTTGCCTTGGTTAGGGTAGAACAATTGTTCCCGGTCCCCGAAAAGAAAATGAAGGCGGCAATGACAAAGTATAAAAATGCCGACGATATTGTTTGGGCACAAGAAGAGCCTAGAAATATGGGGGCATGGAGTCATATGTTGATGCATTTTAACGAAGCTCAAAAATTCAGGGTAGCGTCCAGACGTTTTTATGCAGCTCCAGCAGCAGGTAGTTCTGTACGTTCAAAAGCGCGTCATCAACAAGTTATAGAATACGTCTTCGATAAGACAAAGGACAACATGTCCAAACCTAAAAAATAAAATAACATATCAAATTATAGAAAGAATGATTCTAGAAATGAAGGTCCCCTCGCCGGGAGAGTCTATCACAGAGGTAGAAATAGCGGAATGGTTGGTTGAAAATGGGGATTATGTAGAAAAAGATCAAGCAATTGCAGAAGTAGATTCAGATAAGGCTACTTTAGAATTGCCTGCAGAAGCAAGTGGTACAATTACATTGAAAGCAGAAGAAGGCGATGCTGTTGCCGTAGGTGCTGTCGTTTGTTTAATTGATACAAGTGCCGCTAAACCAAATGGTACGGCAGATGCATCTAGTGCTCCGAAAGAAGAAGAAGAAAAAAAAGAAGCGCGGAATACAGAAAAAGCTGCTCAACCAGCTAAAGCTAAGGAAACGTATGCTTCGGGTGTTCCTTCGCCGGCTGCGAAGAAAATACTTGATGAAAAAGGAGTAGATAGTAAAACTGTTTCTGGTTCTGGCCGTGATGGTAGAATTACTAAAGAAGATGCTGTAAGTGCAGTGCCTTCTATGGGCTCGCCTACTGGTGGAAATCGTGGTGAGTCTCGTTCAAAACTTTCGATGCTGCGAAGAAAAGTTGCTGAGAGATTGGTAGCTGCAAAGAACGAAACTGCAATGTTGACTACTTTTAACGAAGTAGATATGAGTTCCATTTTTGAACTTAGAAATAAATATAAAGAAGATTTTAAGAGTAAGCATGGTGTCGGACTTGGGTTTATGTCCTTTTTTACTAAGGCTGTAGTTAGAGCTTTAGAGATGTACCCTGCTGTTAATTCTATGATTGACGGTAAAGAAATGATTTCTTATGATTTCTGTGATATTAGTATTGCTGTTTCTGGACCAAAAGGATTAATGGTGCCTGTTATTCGTAATGCTGAAAATTTGACATTTAGAGGTGTTGAAGCTGAAGTGAAAAGATTAGCTATTAAAGCACGTGAAGGTGAAATTACTGTTGATGAAATGACAGGTGGTACATTTACTATTACCAATGGTGGTGTTTTTGGTTCTATGTTGTCAACACCAATTATCAATCCGCCACAAAGTGCTATATTAGGTATGCATAATATTGTTGAAAGACCAATTGCTCGTGATGGGGCTATTGCAATTGCACCTATAATGTATGTTGCGGTTTCTTATGATCACCGTATTATTGATGGTAAAGAATCTGTTGGCTTCTTGGTGGCTATTAAAGAAGCTTTAGAAAATCCAGAAGAGTTATTGATGGATAATAATGTAAAGAAAGCTTTAGAAATGTAAATTTTCTAAAATTTGATATATGAAAAGCGTTGATTAGAACTCAACGCTTTTTCTTTTTTAAATAAATACACTTTTTGTTATAGTCGATAATTGCTTTCGACTTTTTTAGAATATCTGCTCCTATAATTCCGTCAACCGGTTCCGCATTATGTGCAGTTAGTGCTTCGTTAACGTGTTTTAAGTCAAATAACACGATTTCCAGTTTTTTGTACCTCCAAGAATTCAAATTAATTGTATTCTTTTTAGATACCAAAGTTTCCATATCGGTGGCGCCTGCGCCCGCAGCTTTAATTATAGATTCTTCAGAAATTAAATTAAAATGGTCAATACGATCTAATCCGATACAGGTGTTAGATGCTCCGGTATCTAAAATAAACCGTCCTTCAACTAAATTTATTTCAGCATGAATTTCAAAATGGTCTGTCGCAGTCAAAACTAAGGGAATACGTACGTAATCTTTATCCTTCAAAAAATTTTTGAGGGTACTCATAATTCATTTTTTTCAAAGATAAACCTATTTTTGCGGCATGATAATAACCGATACGCATACACATTTATATAGCGAAGCTTTCGATGAAGACCGAAAAGAAGCTATACAGGAAGCAATTGATTTAGGGGTAGAGCGGTTTTTTATTCCTGCCATTGATTCTACTTATACGGAAAGCATGTTGGCTTTAGAAAAAGACTTTCCTGGTCATATGTTTTTAATGACAGGCTTGCATCCTACGCATGTGAAAGAAAATTTTGAAGAGGAATTGGCGCATGTGGAAGAAATGTTAGAGAAGCATACCTATTACGCTATTGGAGAAATAGGTGTTGATTTGTATTGGGAGAAGAAGTATTTCAAAGCACAGCAAATAGCTTTTAGAAAACAAATACAAATAGCGAAAAAGCATAAATTACCTATCGTTATACATTGTCGTGATGCCTTTGATGAGATTTTTGAAATACTAGAAGAAGAGAAAGGTGATAATTTAAGAGGTATATTTCATTGCTTTACGGGAACATATGAGCAGGCAGAAAAGGCTATAGCATATAATATGAAGTTGGGTATCGGTGGGGTAGTGACATTTAAGAATGGTAAAATCGATACTTTTTTAAATAAAATAGACCTGAAGCATATTGTACTTGAAACCGATTCACCTTATTTGGCACCTACACCTTATAGGGGTAAAAGAAATGAAAGTGCATACATTATTAATGTACTTGAGAAATTAGCAGACATTCACGGTATTTCAAATGAGCAAATAGCTTTAGTGACTACTGAGAATTCTAAAGAGGTTTTTGGAATTTAACAATTAAAATTAGATTAGGTTTTGAGTGTAAATAAAAGAAAAATTTTACTGATTTATACAGGGGGTACTATAGGTATGATAAAAGATTATACTTCGGGAGCCTTAAAAGCTTTTGATTTTTCACAATTGTTAAAAAATATACCAGAGCTAAATCAATTAGATTGTACGATATCTAGTTTTTCTTTTGACAACCCTATTGATTCATCTAATATGAATCCTACTCATTGGGTGGTTATTTCAGATATTATAGCAGAAAAATATCATGATTATGATGGGTTTGTTGTATTGCATGGTAGCGATACTATGAGTTATACTGCTTCTGCATTAAGTTTTTTGCTTGAAAATCTTTCAAAACCAGTAATACTAACTGGTTCACAGTTGCCTATTGGCGATTTGAGGACCGATGCCAAAGAAAATTTAATTACAGCTATACAAATTGCCGCATTATGTAAAAATGGCAAACCGGTAATTCAAGAAGTCGGACTATATTTTGAGTATAAATTGTACCGTGGTAATAGAACTACGAAGATAAATGCAGAACATTTTCAAGCTTTTGCGTCATTAAATTATCCTCATTTGATTGAATCAGGAGTGCATTTGACCGTTTTTAATGAACATTTATTGCCTCAGAAAAGAAAAATGGCGTTAAAATCTCATAGAAAAATGGATGATAATGTATCTATTTTGAAAATTTTTCCAGGAATTAACAAGAATGTTATCGATGCAATTTTGCAAGCTGAAAATTTAAAAGCGTTGGTTTTGGAGACGTATGGTTCTGGAAATGCACCAATAGAAGATTGGTTTTTAGAGAAATTAAATAATGCAATTCTTAAAGGTATTCATATAATTAATGTGACCCAGTGTTCTGGTGGGGCTGTTTTGATGGGTCATTACGAAACAAGCTCAAGGTTAAAAAAAATGCAAGTTGTTAATGGTAAGGATATTACAACTGAGGCTGCTATTACAAAGGCAATGTACTTATTAGGTAGTGGTGTCTCTCATGACTTATTTAAAACTGTTTTTGAGACATCGTTACGTGGAGAGATGCTGTAAATTTAACAGTGCTTTAATTCCTTAAACCAATATTTTTTTGTTATTTGCCCACCCTTAAAAAAGGTCTATTAGAGAGGTGGCCGAGTGGTCGAAGGCGCACGCCTGGAAAGTGTGTATACCCCAAAAGGGTATCGAGGGTTCGAATCCCTTCCTCTCTGCAAGTAAGTTTTACTTTTTTTATATTGTTTTTTTTTTATCTTTAACCCTATTAACTAACTAATTTAAGTTTGAAAAAATGAAAAAATTATTCCCAAGCCTAGCAGTCGCTGGGGCATTTGTAGCAGGTACGAATATGGTAAATGCAAAAGTAGCAGCGGTAGCAATGATATTCCAAGATGGAGCTGCAGAAGCTGAAAAAGGATTTACTCAGGTTTTAAAAGAAATGTTTATAACAGGTGGTGCCGGCTTTATGGGTATCGTTCTTCTGTGTTTGATTCTTGGTTTGGCAGTTGCTATTGAAAGAATTATTTATTTGAACATGGCAAGTACTAATTCTGCCAAGTTGAAACAACAAGTTGAAGACGCATTGGCTTCTGGTGGTGTTGAAGCGGCTAAAGAGGTTTGTAGAAATACAAAAGGCCCTGTTGCTTCTATCTACTACCAAGGTTTGGACAGAGCGGGCGAAAGTGTAGAATCTGCCGAGAAAGCTGTTGTTGCTTACGGAGGTGTGCAAATGGGACAATTGGAGAAAAACGTATCTTGGTTGTCTTTATTCATCGCTATTGCACCGATGCTTGGTTTCATGGGTACGGTAATTGGTATGATCCAAGCCTTCCAAAAGATTGCTGCTGTTGGTAACTTAAGTGCATCTCTTATTGCAGGTGATATTCAGGTTGCATTATTAACAACGGTATTCGGTCTTATTACTGCCATTATCTTACAAATTTTCTATAACTATATTATCGCTAAGATTGATAGTATCGTTAACGATATGGAAGACTCTTCGATTACATTAATCGATATGTTGGTAGAGCACAAAAAATAAGTATCACCCTTTAATACCTAAAATAGTATGCAAAAAATTGTAAAAATAGCGTTGATAGCTATAGGCTTGATTGGTGCGGTACTTTGGTTTATGCTTCCTTCGAAGGATATGCCGGCGGCTGAGGCTGCGCAAAGTGGACCCATGAACGCAATGTTTATCATAACGTACATCCTTTTAGGGGTTGCGGTAGTAGTGAGTCTGGTATTTACCCTAAAGAACTTATTTTCTAATTCTCAAGGTCTTAAAAAGACTTTGTTCGTAGTAGGTGGTTTTTTATTGGTAGTTGGTGTTTCTTATGTGTTGGCTAGTGGAACGGATGTTGATCCTGAGTATTTGGCCATGTCAGATGAGAGTACAGTTAAGAAAATTGGAATGGGATTGAATGTGTTTTTTATCCTTACCATTATCGCTGTAGCATCTTTATTGATACCGGCAATTAAAAATATGTTCAGTAAATAAAATAAAAAACTATGGCTAGAAGAGCAGGAGCACCAGAAGTAAGTGCTGGTTCAATGGCGGACATAGCTTTCCTTTTACTTATCTTTTTCTTGGTAACGACTACCATCGAAACGGATGCAGGTTTGGATCGTATGCTTCCACCAATGGAGCCACCTACAGAGGAACCACCAATTATTAAACAAAAGAACATCTTTACGGTAAACATCAACCGTAACGGACAGTTGTTGGTGGAAGATGAAATTCTATCAATTGATAAGTTGCGTGAAAAAGCAAAGGCTTTTTTAGATAATGGTGGGGCGCCTCAAGGTAGTCCAGATTATTGTAGCTATTGTAAAGGTCAGCGTAATGCTGAATCATCGGATAATCCCTCAAAAGCAATTATTTCATTAAAGAATGATCGTGAAACAAAATACAGTACATACATTACGGTTCAGAACGAATTGGTAGGTGCGTATAATGAGCTTAGAAATAGAGAAGCCAAACGATTATTCGGAAAGAACTATGTTGACATGGAGGCGGAGTATTTAAATCCCGAAACTGAAGATTCCGTTAAGGAGGAATTGAAAGAAAAGGTGACCCGTATTCAAGGTTTGTTTCCACAAAAACTATCTGAGGCTGAAACTTCAACGGAATAATTAATTATATAAAAGTAACACTATGTCAAAATTTGCAAAGAAAAAAGATGGAGAGGTACCAGCGGTATCAACGGCTTCCCTTCCTGACATTGTATTTATGCTTTTGTTTTTCTTTATGACGGTAACCGTTATGAAGGATAGTTCTTTGAAAGTTGAAAATGTACTTCCGAATGCTAGTGAAGTCAAAAAATTGGAGAAAAAAGATCGTGTAATTTATATTTATGTTGGTAAGCCAACTAGAGAATATGAAAAGACTTTTGGTACGGAACCAAAAATTCAATTGAATGATAAATTCGCTAGTCCATCTGAAGTGGGTGATTATATTTTGATGGAAAGGGCTAAAAAGCCTCAGGAACTTCAAAATGTACTGACTACAGCACTTAAAGTTGACAAGAACGCTAATATGGGTTTAATCTCCGATATTAAACAAGAGTTAAGAAAAGTGAATGCCTTGAAGGTAAATTATACTACCTACGAAGGAGACGCTTTTAATAATCTACAATAGTTAGTTAGTAGACTATAAATTTTCAAAACGCTTCAAATTAATTTGAAGCGTTTTTTATTTTATTAACTTTACTACATGCGCTTTCTCCCTTTTCTTATTTTACTAACTATCCAGTCGAATGCTCAAATTTTAAATGACAGTATTAGTGATGGCCGTTACTTTGAAGATCAGTTTTATTTAGGCTTGTCTTATAACTTCTTATTGAGCGCTCCAGAAGGCTCTAATCAACGTAATCTGTCTTACGGTCTACTTGCTGGTGTAATTAAAGATGTGCCATTAAACAGCTCAAGAACCAAAGCTATTGGAATTGGGGTAGGTTTAGCTTTGAATAGCTACTATTCTAACCTGGTGGCAACGGAAGCTGGAGACAATATAACATACGCTATCGATGATGATATTACCAGGAGTAAATTAGAAACCCATCTTTTGGAATTTCCTTTGGAATTTAGATGGCGAAATTCAACTGCCGAAGAATATAAATTCTGGCGTATTTATGGGGGTATTAAGGCAGCGTATATTTTAGG
>Ga0209344_10000965_pt1 | contig 42359 bp, 41 predicted proteins | sample Cruoilmetagenom6_FD_187293 | JGI IMG/M metagenome (GOLD analysis project Ga0209344, IMG submission 187293) | Oil polluted marine microbial communities from Coal Oil Point, Santa Barbara, California, USA - Santa Barbara Oil Seep Sample 6 (SPAdes)... | ecosystem: Environmental > Aquatic > Marine... | reverse complement strand
AAGGTTCAAGGCAACATTGTGGATGTGCTCATGCCGCCTTTGTCGGCAGGCGAGCTCAACATTGGCTTTGCTATGGCAGGCGTCACCAGAGGCGTGCTTGTCGGGGCAGTAACGGCAATTGGGATGCTGCCTTTCGTGAGCTTCTCTATAGCGCATATTTGGGCCGTACTCTTCTTTTCTGTTGGGGCGTCGCTCATGCTGTCGCTACTCGGCATGTTGGGCGGTGTCTGGGCTGAAAAATTTGATCACCTGCAGGCCGTGACAAATTTCGTCATCACACCTTTGGCGTTCCTGTCTGGTACTTTCTACTCCGTGAAACAGCTGCCGGAGTTCGCTTACATATTTACCCAGTTCAACCCATTTTTCTATTTGATTGATGGATTTCGCTACGCTTTCACAGGGGTTGCCGATGGTTCCATCATGACCGGCGTATGGGTGACAATCGGCTGCAATGCCGTTTTGTGGTTTATCTCAGACCGGGTTCTGCGACGAGGCTATCGTCTCAAAGCCTAACCCACTGAGAAATCACGTATTTTTCATGTGACACCCCTTTTTCAGCCAATTGACAAAGACCCCCGAAATAAGGATACTCCGGCGCTTCTCGAACTGCCGCCGGAACCAAGGCGGCTTTTTTTATTGGCGCTCGGGAGCATACCGATGATTACGCCCATACTGCCGACCTATGGTCGGGCCGACCTCGAATTTGAGAGCGGTGAAGGAGCCTATTTGACAACGCCTACGGGCGAACGCTACCTCGACTTCGGGGCTGGCGTTGCGGTTGTGTCATTAGGTCATACCCATCCACACCTGGTTGAAGTGCTGACGACCCAAGCTGCGAAGCTGTGGCACACGTCCAACCTTTACCGAATACCCGGTCAGGAGCGCTTGGCTGAACGGCTTGTCGCCAACAGTTTCGCGGACACCGTCTTTTTCACCAATTCAGGTGCTGAGGCCATTGAGTGTGCAATCAAAATGGCGCGTAAGTTTCACAGCGCCAATGGCGCACCTGAACGCGACGAGCTGATCACTTTCGAAGGCGCTTTTCACGGCCGTACACTTGCTACCATCTCGGCAGGTGGCCAGGAAAAATACCTGGAGGGCTTTGGGCGCCGGATGCCGGGCTTCGTGCAAGTCCCGATGGGCGACCTGAAAACGATGAAAGAAGCTATCGGCCCTACCACCGCTGGTGTGTTGCTGGAACCGATCGAAGGGGAAGGTGGCATCCGGCCCTGGGAGCTGGCCGCGCTAAAGGCCATCCGTGAGATTTGTGATGAAGCCGGTGTCTTGCTAGTCCTGGATGAAGTGCAAACAGGCGTCGGACGCACGGGCTATTTTTATGCGCATGAAATGGCTGGCATCACACCTGACATTCTGGCCTCTGCCAAAGGCCTTGGGGGTGGTTTCCCTGTTGGTGCATGTCTGGCAACCGAAGATGCTGCCAAAGGCATGACGGCTGGGACCCATGGCTCCACTTTCGGTGGCAATCCACTTGCCGCGGCGGTTGCCAATGGGGTTCTTGATATCGTTCTGGAAGAGGGCTTTCTCGAGCGCGTCCGCGAAAAAGGTCTGCGCCTGAAGCAGAAGCTTGCAATGCTGGCCGACGAAAATAGCGACATCATTGAAATGGTGCGCGGCGAAGGCCTGATGCTTGGCATGAAATGCAAATGTCCAAACACAGATCTCGTCGCAGCTCTGGTGGACCAGCATGTGTTGACTGTAGGCGCTGGCGACAATGTTGTGCGCCTGCTGCCGCCCTTGATCATTGACGACACTCATATTGAGCAGGTGGTAGAGGCAATCTCTGCCGCATGTGCGGCACTCAGAGCCGCCAATACCACAAAGGAGGGCGCAGAATGAGCAGCGCGCCAAAGCATTTCCTGGACTTAAACGAGGTTAGCAAAGAGAACCTGCGTGGTATTATTGACGATGCACGCGCCCGCAAGCAGGCGCGCGTAGGCGCGCCTAAGGGCATTGTTGATCAAGATCGCCCTCTTGAAGGCCGCGTGTTGGCGATGGTTTTTGAAAAGCCATCAACCCGCACACGTGTCTCATTTGACGTCGGAATGCGCCAGTTGGGTGGCCAAGCACTTCTATTGAACGGCACTGAAATGCAATTGGGTCGTGGAGAGTCTGTAGCCGACACAGCCCGTGTATTGTCGCGCTATGTGGATGCGATCATGATCCGCACCACCAGTCACGACAAGCTGCTGGAGCTGGCCGAGCATGCAACCGTGCCTGTCATCAACGGCTTGACCGATAAATCGCATCCATGCCAATTGATGGCAGATGTCTTGACCTTTGAAGAACACAAAGGCCCGATCAAGAACCGTTCAGTTGCCTGGTCTGGTGATGGCAACAATGTTGCTGTTTCTTGGGCCCATGCGGCGGCGCAATTCGAATTTGATTTGCGCGTGGCGTGTCCGCCGGAACTTGCTTTGCCTAAAGACACGGTTTCGTGGATCGCAGACACAAAGGCACCTGTGAAGCTGACAACTGACCCATATGAGGCGGCCACTGACGTTGATTGTGTTGTGGCGGACACTTGGGTTTCTATGGGAGATCCAGAAGATCTCATCGCCTCGCGTCACAATTTATTGGCACCCTATCAAGTGGATGAACGATTGATGGCGGTGGCGAAGAAGGATGCTGTGTTCATGCATTGCTTACCTGCGCACCGGGGGGAAGAGGTGACTGCGGAAGTTATTGATGGCCAACAATCCGTTGTCTTCGATGGCGCAGAAAACCGGCTGCATGCACAAAAAAGTATTCTGACATGGTGTCTCTCGTGACGACGGGCGATCAACCGATCAATGAGGAGACGCTTCATCTGGACGACATGGTTATTCCATTTCAAATCGAAGGGATTGGCATTCGCGGTCGTGTGGCGCGTCTATCTCCGTTGGTTACAGACGTCATGTCGCGTCATGACTATCCAGAACCTGTAGCTACGCTCTTGGGCGAAGCGCTCACACTTGTCGCACTATTGGGCACCGCGTTGAAGTTTGAAGGAAAGTTTACCCTTCAAACCAAAACCGACGGCCCTGTTTCCATGTTGGTGGCTGATTATGAGAGCCCGGGAAATTTACGCGGCTATGCGCATGTCGATACGGATGCCTTGGCGAAAGTCATGGAATCTCGCATGGTCAAATCTGAAGACCTGACGGGTAAGGGCTATTTGGCACTAACCATTGATCAGGGCGTAGACATGGAGCGCTATCAAGGTATCGTTGAATTGGGGGATGGCGGCCTGGCCGAAGCTGCCCACGAATATTTCGATCAATCAGAGCAAATTGCCACAAAGATCCGCATGGCAGTAGGCCCGCTTTATGAGCGCAGCGCGGATGGTGAAAGCGAACCAAAAGTCACCTGGCGCGCTGGTGCCATCATGGTGCAGCATTTGCCCCGCGAAGGCGGTTTGACAGGGTTTCGTGAGCCTGACGAAGAACGCAAGTTGACGAGCGAAGAGTTGAATTGGGAGCATGCAACCGTGCTTCTCCATTCTGTCACGGATGCTGAACTGCTAGACCCTGACGTTACCGCAGATAGGCTTCTCTATCGCCTCTATCATGAAGATGGTGTTCGCGTTTACAGTCCTGTTGGTGTTCAATTTGGATGTCGTTGTTCCAGACAGAAGATCGAAGGTGTTCTAAATACCTTCAATCAGGATGACCTGAATCACATGACAGAAAATGGGCGGATCGAAGCCAAATGTGAATTTTGTGCTGAGAAATATGAGTTCGATCCGGCAGAATTCGCCGGTTAAGCTGAAAGGAAAATGCGTGCAACGCTGTCTCCAGATTGTTTTGAGCCTTTGCCTAATCACGATCACAGCCTGTACGACCGCGCCGCCAGCGCCTCCCGCTGATATCGCCATTACCTTTCAGCATCGCCAGCCGATCTTGTTGCGCGTAGCAAACATAGATGTTGTCGACCAGTATGAACCCACGTTGAAATCTCCACACGTCGAACATTTGCATAGCGTTACCCCAGCTTCTGTGGTTCACAGTTGGGCGAATGAACGCTTGGATACTGTAGGACCACGAGGGTTGGTCACCCTCATCATCACGCAGGCAAGTGTCATTGAACAAACCTTAGAGGTAGAGCAGGGCGTAGCCGGTCTTTTCAGTGATGATCCAGACACAAAGCTTGTGGGGCTCATTCATGCACGCTTTGAACATGTGGATGTAGGTCCACCGGCAGCCTCTCGTTCAGTTGAAATTTCAGCCGAGGCAAGCGTCGAAGTGCTTGAAAGCGCGACATTAAATGAGCGGGACATGGCATATTTCCGGGTTGTGGAAAAATTAGCCGGTGAGTTTGACCGTGTGTTGACCACCGAAATCGAAACCTCACTCGGCTCTCTCATCGCACGCTGATATCAGCTGTGAACATAGTCGATGAGGCGGCGCATAAAGCGTTCGCAAGCATCAACCTGTGACACTAAAACATATTCATCTGGTTTATGGGCTTGCAAAATACTGCCGGGCCCGCAAATGACCGTTGGAATATCTGCTAATTGAAACAAGCCAGCCTCAGTGCCATAGGAAACGGCTAGTGTGCTGTTTTGTTCGGCAAGTTTGAGCACCAGTGTTTCACCGGGTGATCCATTCTCCGGCACAAGCGGTGGCACGAAGGCGCCAGGCACCGTTTCAATGTAGGTGTCTTTGGATACGGCGTGCATCCTGGGCAAAAGTGTCTTTGCAAATACGTTTACGCGGTTGAGGATCTCATCCGTATCTTGTCCGGGCAGTGAGCGAAATTCCCACTGAAAAGAACAGTCTTTGGGAATGATGTTGAGCGCCATGCCGCCTTCAATCGGGCCCACATGAACACTGGTGTAGGGCGGATCAAAGCGCCCCGTGGGATCGCCCGTCGCCTTCATTTCATCGGCAAGGTCGGAGATGAAATGGATCAACTCAGCGGCGATCATCACAGCATTGACACCTTCATGGGTCGCACTTGAGTGTGCTTCCAGGCCGCGCACATCTGTGCGGAAGGCGTAGATACTCTTGTGTGCATTCACCACGTTCATGTCTGTTGGCTCACCAACAATGACAACGCTTGGTTTGGGAAGATGTCGAACGGCTTGATCAATGAGAGGCCGCACCCCGAGGCACCCTATTTCCTCGTCATATGACAAGGCAAAATGGATGGGGACGGACATGTCTTTGGCGAGGAAGTCTGGTACGAGAGCTAGTGCAATGGCAAAGAAGCTCTTCATGTCACACGTGCCACGGCCAAGCAGTTTTCCGTCTATCTCGCGCAAAGTGAATGGGTCTGCTGTCCATTCTTGGCCGTCGACCGGCACGACATCTGTGTGGCCGGATAAAACAATACCGCCGGGCGTATCTGCCGGACCGACGGTGGCTAGAAGGTTTGCCTTTGTGCCGTCTTCGTTTTCGACGCGTGAATGAGATACGCCCCAACCATCAAGATAGTCTTCCAGAAATTCAATGAGCTTGAGGTTGGAATTGCGGCTCACCGTATCAAAGCTGATGAGCTTTGCGATCATTTCTTTTGGTGTGAAGCGCGTTCCGTTGTGCTGGGTCATCGTGAACTGTCTTTCCGGGAGCGGCCGTTTATTGGCTATCCGCGCCAAAATGTTGGAGTGAAAATGACAAGGACCGTGAAAATTTCAAGCCGTCCAATCAACATGCCAAACGCAAGAAGCCACTTGGCAAGATCCGGCAGACTGGAAAAATTGCCAGATGGGCCAACAATCGGACCGAGCCCCGGGCCGACATTGGCAATGGCGGTTCCAGCGGACGAGAGGGCGGTGAGTGTGTCGAGCCCCATGAGTGTCAGCAGAATTGAAATGACACCAAATGTGAGAACAAACAGAAACATGAAACTCATCACAGAAGCCGTGACGCTGTCTGCAATGGGCTTGTGATTGTAGTGCGCAACAAATACGCCATGGGGGTGGATCAAGCGCTGTACCTGAACAGACGCGGCCTCATAAATCACCTGAAACCGAAAGATTTTGATGCCGCAGGATGTTGAGCCAGCGCAGCCGCCAAAAAACATGATGAAAAAGAACAGCGTGACAGCAAATGGTCCCCATAAGGAGTAATCATGGTTGCTGTAGCCGGTGCCGGTTACCACAGACACCACATTGAACGCGGCATAGCGTAGGTCGTTCACAAAACCATCTTCGATGGCCAAGGCTTTTTCATAGAATGCCATGACAGCAATAAGAGTGACTATTACGGCAAAAAAAGTTTGGACTTGGGTATCTTTCCATATTTTTTCGGGTCGCCCGCGCAGCGCTTGCAGGTAGAGCGCGAAGGGGAGGCTTCCAACGATCATTGCACCAATGATGGTCCAGTCTACCTGCGCGCTAGCAAAGGAGCCGACAGACCCGTCGCGTGTCGAAAAACCACCTGTGGCAATGGAGGTCATCGCGTGATTGATCGCATCAAAAAAGCTCATGTCGGCGACCCACAACAGCAGTGCAGTAGTGGCTGTTGCAACCGCATAAAACGAAACCAATGATCCTGCCAGTTGGGCGGCACTTGGTAGAACTTTTTCCGTCGTATCGAACGCTTCGACTTTAAAAAGTTGCATACCACCGATCTGTAGAATGGGAAGGATGGCAATCGCCATGACAATAATGCCCAAGCCGCCCATCCATTGAAGGAGCGAGCGCCATAACAATATGCCCGGAGGAGCGGTGTCGAGGCCAGTAATAACGGTGGAGCCGGTGGTTGTGATGCCTGACATGGCCTCGAAGAACGCGTCTGTGTAGGAGAGGCCGAGGCCGGAGAAGGCGAACGGCAGCGCGGAAAAGGCTGGCAGAAGGGTCCATACCGACACAACCAGAATAAAAGCTTCGCGGATTGTTAGGTTGCCACCATGCCCCCAGGTCATGAGCGCGAAAGAAACCCCGGTGAACAGCGTCAGCATCGCTGAACCCGCAAAAATCAACCAATCATCATTGTTGACCGAGGCATCCACCAGCGCTGGCAAAAACATGGTCGCGCCGAGCATGGCCAACAAAATACCGTTGACCAGAAATATGGGTCGAATGTCGAACAAGTTGGTTCCGCCGAGCGCGTGAGAGCGCATTTACCAAACGGCCAAAATAATCTCGGGCCAGTTGGGACAAATGCCCAGAAACTCGAAAGTTAGTGCATTTGGACGCAACTGGAAATACGAAAACGCCTAGTGAACCATTCGGTCAGCGTGAGGGCAGTCTAGGGGGAAGGGAGGGACCGCGACGTCGAAACTCGCACCACCTCGTGTTTCCATTTTATAGGTGCCAACCATGATGCCTGACGGAGAGGCCAGGGGTGTGCCACTGGTATATTCATAGACTTCGCCTGGCAGGATCACGGGTTGTTCACCAACAACGCCCGTGCCTTTTACTTCATGCACTTGTCCGTGGCTGTCGGATATTTGCCAATGGCGGGTGCGCAACTGAATGGCTTCGCGGCTTTCATTGTAAATCATGACCGTATAGGCCCAGACATAATAACCTTGGTCAGGTTCAGATTGATCGGCCAGATACAGAGGTTCGACTTCGATCTTGATAGACCGTGTTGTCTGGCAGTAGAGCCCAGCGTTACGCGTTGGGCTTGTCTCTGCGCTATTTTCAATACCAGATCTCATTGACGCTCTCCTGAGGGGGCCTCCACTCTAGGCGTGCGCAACCTAACCAGATGTTACCGAGTTGTTGCGTTTCGTTCATATGCCTAACGAATTCGAAACAAACAAGCGGTGTCTGGTTAACTATGAAACACTCAAGGCGTGTGTGAGATCATCCACAAGGTCAGCAGGGTCTTCCAACCCGACAGAAAGCCGCAGCAATCCATCGGTAATGCCCAATTCGGCGCGCGCCTCTTCATCCAGCCGTTGGTGCGTAGTGGTGGCTGGATGAGTGATCAAACTTTTGGCGTCGCCTAGATTGTTAGAGATTTTCACGACACGGAGCGCATTGGCGAATCGAAAGGCTGCTTCTTTGCCACCGGCCAGCTCAAACGCCACAATGTTGCCGCCGAGTTCCATTTGCGCCATTGCCAGCTTGAACTGCGGATGACTGGCCAAACCTGGATAAAGTGTCCGCCGTATTTTACTAGTGCCCTCAAGTGCTTGCGCGACACAGCGCGCATTGCGTGCATGTTCGCGGACCCGCAAGTCCAGCGTTTCAAGGCTTTTCAGCATCACCCAGGCATTGAAGGGGCTGAGTGAGGGGCCTGTTTGCCGTAGGAAGTTGGCCAAATAATCGTCGATAAACTCTTGAGAGCCCAACACGATGCCGCCAAGGCAGCGACCCTGCCCGTCGATGTGTTTGGTTGCGGAATAGACAACAATGTCCGCACCAAATTCCATAGGGCGTTGCAGAACCGGTGTCGCAAACACATTGTCCACAACGAGCTTTGCACCCGCATTGTGTGCGACATCGGCCACGGCCCGCAGGTCAATAATTTCCAGCGTGGGGTTAGATGGCGTTTCCAGAAAGAACACTTTGGTGTTGGGCTGCACGGCAGCTTCCCAGGCAGCCAAGTCAGTGCCGTTCACCAGCGTGCTCGTCACGCCGAACCGCGGCAGCAATTCTTCAACAATGTAGCGGCATGAGCCGAACATTGCTTTCGCTGCGACAACGTGATCGCCCGCTGACAATTGACAAAGCATCGCTGCCGTCACCGCTGCCATGCCTGTGGCTGTGGCGCGAGCGTCTTCTGCTCCCTCCAGTGCAATCATCCGTTCTTCGAACATGCGCACAGTGGGGTTGGCAAACCGGCTATAAATGAAGCCGTCGTCTTCGCCTTGGAAGCGGGCTTCGGCAGCCTCGGCGCTGTCGTAGACATAGCCGGATGTCAAGAATAGGGCCTCGCTCGTCTCGCCAAAGGGGCTGCGAACGGTGCCGCCGTGCACGGCAAGCGTGCGAGGACGGAAAGGCGACTTTGCGTTAGATTGGCTCATTTTGGTGTTCCCAATACAAAAAACCCCGACCAGACGGATCGGGGCTCTAACGCACCCGACCTTTTAGCGATTTATTTAACGTGGCCGCAAGCCGGTCGGCTCAAATCTCCACGAACGATGAAATAGTCATAGGCGATGGGGCCCCATCGCGTCAAGTCCCCCATTGCCGGGGTGCTGCCCCATTCCAAATGCTGGCCAATAAGCCTTGGTTCGGCGCTCGAGCCCCCTTATAACGGTCTCTTGAATATGGTTTCGAGCAATAACGGCACAGAAATTCCCTCTCAGTATGACCAAATCGGCAAGTGATCTATTTCCTGACCATGATGGTGCAACCCCGCGGGTTGCGCGTGCAGGCACCACACATGCCACCGGCATCCTGCCAGCCCATGCCATTCGCGGCCTTATTCGCGAGCGGGAAATTTGGGGCTCAAAAGAAATAAACGACGATCAGATCCAGCCTGCCAGTCTTGACCTGCGCCTGGGAACGACAGCTTACAGATTGCGTGCCAGTTTTCTGCCAGGGCCAAAGTCGAGCGTGATGGAAAAGGTAGAGCAATTTGCCTTTCACAAAATCGACCTGACTGATGGGGCGGTACTGGAGACAGGCTGTGTTTATCTGGTTCCCCTGATGGAAGCGCTGGCGCTGTCTGAACGCACAAGTGCGGCCGCCAATCCAAAAAGTTCGACAGGTCGGCTGGACGTCTTTACACGGTTGATCACAGACAATGGATCTGAGTTCGATCAGGTCGAAGCAGGCTACAAAGGCCATCTCTATCTTGAAATTAGTCCACGAACTTTTTCGGTGTTGGTGCGAGCTGGGTCCAGGCTTAACCAGATACGGTTCCGTCGCGGGCAGCCAACCCACACGGATGCTGAAATGCAGCGCCTCCACGAGACGGTCCGTCTGGTAGATGATGAGGTCGCAGACATTGATGGTGGTCTGGCTTTAACTGTTGATCTAAAAGGCGACAGCGAAACGGGCTTGGTCGGTTATCGTGGAAAACGCCATGCGGGCTTGATCGACGTTGATCTGCGTGATGGTTATGAGGTTCTAGATTTTTGGGAGCCGATTTATGCCAATTCGGGGCGCAACGTGGTGCTCGATCCCAATGAATTTTATATTCTCGCGTCACGCGAGGCGGTGCATGTGCCACCTACCCACGCAGCCGAAATGGTGCCTTACAATCCATTAGTTGGTGAATTTCGGGTCCATTATGCCGGCTTTTTTGATCCCGGCTTTGGCGCACGTGCGGCGGGCGGCAGTGGCAGCCGGGGCGTTTTAGAAGTCCGTAGCCATGACGTGCCGTTCATTCTTGAGCATGGGCAGGTTATTGGTCGTCTGATTTATGAGCGCCTGACCGACGAACCCACTGAGCTTTATGGTCAGGGCATAGGCTCGTCCTATCAAAAGCAGGGTCTGAAGCTCTCCAAGCATTTCAAAGTGGATTGATTGTCAGTCGATTTTGACGGAACTTTTTTCTTTCCACTTGGCGAAAAAAATCAAAGGTAACGTGATGAACCTCTCCCATTGTCATAACTTCCAGGATTTTCGTGAACTCGCACGGCGCCGTTTGCCGGGCCCGATCTTCCACTATATTGACGGTGCGGCAGATGATGAGAAGAGCTATCGGCGCAATACACAAGCCTATGACAGTTGCGATCTGATCCCCAATGTTTTGCGCGGTGTGGAAAATGTGGATATGTCCACGACCATCTTCGGCAAGAAACTCGACATGCCTTTGTATTGTGCGCCAACCGCTTTGCAGCGCCTGTTCCACCATGATGGCGAGCGGGCGGTGGCAAAGGCTGCGGAGAAATATGGAACCATGTTTGGCGTGTCGTCACTCGGCACGGTGAGTGTTGAAGAAATTTCAGAGACGATTGAAGCGCCGACAATGTTCCAGTTCTATTTCCACAAAGACCGTGGCTTGAACGACAACATTCTTGAGCGTGCCAAAGCCGCGAAGTTTGATGTGATGGCGCTGACGGTCGACACAATCACCGGCGGCAACCGCGAACGCGATTTTCGCACCGGCTTCACGTCTCCACCGCGCCTCACGCCCAGCAGCCTGATGAGTTTTGCCACCCATCCCCGGTGGGCCATCAACTATTTCACCCATGCGAAATTTGAGCTACCGCATCTGCAAGATCATGTGAGTGAAGGCACCGACATCGCGACGTCGATCGGCAGCTATTTTTCCACCATGTTGGACCAGTCGATGAACTGGAAAGATGCAGAAACCCTGGCCTCCAAATGGGGCGGACATTTTGCATTGAAGGGTATCATGAGCGTTGAAGATGCCAAGCGAGCGGTTGATATTGGCTGCACAGGCATCATGGTTTCAAACCACGGCGGGCGTCAGCTTGACGGGGGTCGCAGTCCTTTTGATCAACTGGCAGAGATTGTTGATGCTGTGGGTGACAAGATAGACGTCATCTGCGAAGGCGGCATTCAGCGTGGCACCCATGTGCTGAAGGCGCTGTCGGTTGGTGCCAAGGCCTGCTCTGGTGGACGTCTGTATCTTTATGCTCTCTCTGCTGCGGGTCAGCCAGGCGTAGAGCGTTCGCTTGGTTTGCTGCGCGAAGAGATTGAGCGCGGCATGAAGTTGATGGGCGTCACGCGTGTCGATCAACTCAATCGTGAAAACCTTAGGTATCGTTCCTAAAAATATTTACCACCATTGGGGCGAAGGTGAGGGCGAAAGGACAGGAAATTGAAATGCGTTTATTGATCCGTAATGCTAACTTGTTTGACACTGCGTCCCTGTCTTTCGTCGGAGAAACGACGCTGATCGCGGACGATGGTGTCATTGTGTCGCACGGCGAAAACGGGACCGCCGATGTGGAGGTCGATGCGCGCGGCGCGTTCATGATGCCGGGTTTTATTGATGGTCATGTGCACTTCCGCCTTGCCACGTTGGATTTCAACAAGCTTGCGCACTGGTCAGAGGTCGAGTTCGGTCTCGCAATGGGCAGGCTCGCGGAGCAAACCGTCGAGCGTGGGTTCACAACGGTTCGTGACCTGGGCGGTGATGTTGAAGGGTTGATGAAGGCTATCCGCACCGGCATGGTTGAGGGGCCACGTATTGTGCGTGCAGGTCGTATGCTGACCCAGACCGGTGGGCATGGCGACGCTGAGTCTGGTCCGCGTGATATTCCCACCTGTGCCTGTGAAATGCGCCACACTGCCTTTGGTATTGTTGCAGACGGTCCAGACGCGGTGAGAAAAGCCGCGCGACACAATTTACGTGATGGCTCAGATTTCCTGAAGATCCACGTCTCAGGTGGCGTTGCATCACCGAGCGATCCACTGGAGTCTGTGCAATATACCAGCGCTGAAATTGCAGCCGTCGTGGAAGAAGCAGCGCACCGCCAGACGTATGTAGCGGCACATGCTTATTCTCCTGAATCCATTCAGATGGCCGTTAAAAATGGTGTGCACTCAATCGAACACGGAAATCTGGTTGATGCAGCATCGGCTGCGGCGATGAAGGAGCATGGCGCTGTGCTGGTGCCGACGTTGGCGACCTATGAAGCGATGAATGTTTTTGGCGCAAAGTTTGGATTGCCCCAAGCCAATCTCGACAAAAACAATAGGGTGCTCGAGGCAGGCATTGCTTCACTGGAAGTGGCGCGCGCTGCTGGTGTGACAATGGGTTTTGGCACTGATCTGATCGGTGAAACACAGAGCCGCCAGGCCCGTGAATTTGCTATTCGAGCTGAAGTTGAAACAGGCGAGCAGATTTTGCATTCTATGTATGTTGTGAATCCAAAGCTCTGCCGCCTTGAAGGAAAGATTGGCACTTTGGCGGAAGGGGCTCAGGCAGACATTGTGCTGATGCAGGTGAACCCATTGGAAGACATCGCGTCCTTGGCAGAAGCAGATGCACTTAGTTATGTGATTATGGGAGGTAAGGTTGTTCGCCAACCCTGAGTTCGCGGAAGTCAGAAAATGCGATCACATCTTTCAGATGGCACTTTTTGCTCCATGAGGTGGACGACGAAGACCAGAATGATCCGGACTTCGTCATGCTGTTAGGCGTCCTCAAAGTCCTTCGGAATTTCCGTCATAGACTTTGAAGTTTGTATTGCCAACGCCAGGCTCGCCGATACGTGTCAATGTACCTTCGGCGTCTGCCTCATAGTCGAAGCAACCGGCTGTACGACCTGAGCCAAGATTGACGCAAAACTTGCCACCTTCCACGGTCCAGGCGCCGCCATAGTTCGTCCAGTCACCAACTTGGTTACAAGCGCGTTCCTTGCCACTGATTTTTCCATCTGGTGCGTAATATTCGACGAAGTCATTACGTGCAGCACCACACTCCCGATACTGCCCTTCGATGGTATTTCCAATTACGACTTCTGCGACTTCATGCCCGGGCATATAAACTTCTGCTTGAGCCGGTACGGCCAGCAGAAGGAGCCCCGCAGCAGAGGCTATTAGGACCTTTTTCATGCGTCTCTCCTTAATTTAGGTGCTCATTGCACCTTTCGTGTTCCAATGTTGCGCTTGTATGACGTCGAGAACATTGATCCGTATCAAGAGAGTGACAGGAAGTTGAAAATTGAGGAGAAAAGAGAGTTTCAAGAGTTCGCGCTGCAAGATCCGCCGCCGAGTACGCAAAAATTGGCGCAATGTCGATGGTTGAGAGCGACAGCACGTGAGGCTTCTTTGAGCGCTGCGCCCATCGCGAAGCCTTCATCGTAGGGAAGAAGCGTGCAGGCAGCGACGGTGGGAGCATCTGCGCCCTTATGTTTCACTACCATGCGACTGGTGGCACACATCATCGTCGCCGGATCGACATTCAACAGGGACCAGCAATCAACGGTAATTTCTGGAACGTCGGCTTTGTCATCCATTTCTGGAAATAGGGTGAGAGCCGCGGCGTCGGTTGGGTTCACGTGGATATCGTTTTTCAAAAAAAGCTGGCTGTAGCCAGTGCGCGCAGCATCTTCTTCTTCATCCCAACAGGTGCGTCCAGCGATGTTGAGAGTGGCCCCAATGTTTGAGAGGAACGAGAGCCCTTCCATGGCTTTGTCAAAAGCACCTGGTCCGCGCTCTTCGTCGTGCAGACGGGCGGTGTGGTGATCCAGGCTCACCCGAAAGGTGAGCTTATCGCCAAACTTAGAAACAAGTTTTTCCACCTGTGCTCTAACTGCGGGGCGCAACATGGGTTGCATAGCGTTGGTGAGCATCAGGGCGTCAAAGCCCCGATCTAGCGTGTGTTCCAAAATGGCGCCCATTTCAGGGTTCATAAAAGGTTCACCGCCTGTGAAGCCAATCTCGGCTGTGCCCAACTCATCTCGCTCGATTTCATCCAGATAGGCGGACACATCATCAAGTGTCAGATAGACAAGCCGATCATTTTTCGGGCTCGATTCAATATAACAATTGACGCACTCAATGTTGCAGAGCGTGCCTGTGTTGAACCAAAGCGTCTCGAGTTTTTGCAAGTCAACATGCGCGCGCTGTTCGCCCTTGGCGGTGATCGCTGGGTCACTGAAAGGTTGCAGGAGAAAATTTGAGCTTTGTGTCGGCTTTGGATCATTCATTGGCGCACATTATCACTGGCAGCGCCTTCCGCCAGTATCTGACGGAAATTTGATCATCAAAAGCTGAACACCTGGTCAGTTCGTGCGGTTTACGATGGGGATCTGGACGCATTTCGCCAGATTGTGCCTACCGCTGTAGATCGTGTGAGCGACAAAATAAACCGCATCCGCTGGCACAATTGTTCCCTGTGGGATTTCCATTGTCACCGGATCACCCCCTTCGGAAACCAGAGACATGGCCACATGGCCCGTATCGCGGAACCCTTTGCAACTGCCATCATGGTCGCCATTACCTGCGTCGTCAGCAATACCGGGTTCGCCCACTTCCAGGCCCCAATGGACCATATACATGTCAATGCCCGTTTCATCTGGTGCGCGCCCAAGGGTAACTGTGCCCCCGATTGTGTCGCCGGGATCTGTATCCTCAAAACTCAGCAAAGTGGGCCCGAAATTAACCCCCTCAACGCGTGGATAGAACAGATCTGGTCCTCCGATCTTTACAGCGGCGTAGAGGCCGCCCGCAATCACGACAACGACCACAGTCAGGATTTTGATCCATCGGCCCATTGTTTTCCCCCCGGAAAATATGGTGCCACCTGAGCGCAGGGCACTCTCAATCAGGATCTTGCGCATGAGTATGGGAAAGCGCTACTAAAAAAGACAATACGGGTGTCGCTCGGGGGTAAAGCGTCTGCTTCTCAAGCTTCATACGGACGCTCAATGCCTCTCACTCGCTGCAATTTTTCAGGTCTGATCAGTTTTGGCTGCAGGTCGCTTTTCTAGCATCAGAGAGATGATCAACAATGTAGCACCAATGCCCGCAAGGCCGGCTGAGGCCAAAAAGGCTGTGGCACCAAAGGTCCCCGCGAGCCATCCAAATCCCACCAAAACGGGTATGGCGACCCCAAATTGCACGACTGTGAAGAAGCTCTGTGCCTGAGCGGCTATTTCTTCGCCGGTCTTATCTGCGATCAGGTTCGTGCAGGCGAGAAACCCGATGGCGTAGGTGAACGCGTGCAGAAGCTGGAGGGGAACGAGGAGTGCTATGCCCGGGGAATAGGCGAGCGCACCCCAACGAGCAACGCCGGCAATAGCGGATGCAAATATGAGGTGCTCAGGCCGAAACCTGTTCGAAAACCGTTTGAAACACAAAAACATGGCTGTTTCTGCAATGCTACTCGCCGCGATCAACAAACCAATGGTGCTGGCAGACAAGCCCTGTTCGCTCCAAAGCAGGCCCAAAAATCCATTTTGAACGAAGTGTGTGCAATGAACCAATGACCAGCCGAGCAGTGGCAAAATGAACCAGGGTTTGATGACCGCGCCCATGGATGGTTTTGGTTTTGCGACCGCAGGAGCGATGGGAGTTTCACGAAATTTAGGTAGCGCAAAGGCCGCCATGCCACGCAAGATTGAGAGGCCAACAAAAAGCGGCAGGAAAAATGGTACGCCGAAGTGCGTGATCAATAAGCCAGAGAAAAATATCATCAGCAGATATCCGACAGTCTTCCATGCGTAATAGACGCTGAAATCCGTGCCGCGCCGCCGGGCCATGCGAATGGCCGCGGCATCCATGATCGGCAAGGTGGCCATTTGCGCGGTGACGCACAGTGTCCAAATAAGACAGACGCTCCAAAACCCGTCGATGAAAAAGAGGGCGATGGGGGCAAGGCCTGACAGAGTTGCTCCTATGACAATAGTGTGGCGCCAATCACTCGACAGATCAGCAAGTCGACCTGCGGTGAAGCCAACGAGGAGGACGACCACTACGGGAGCGGCGGTGATAACACCAATCTGTTCTGGCAGGATGCCGATTGACGCAAACCAGATGCCTGCAAAACCGTTCACGGCCCCCACGCTCATGGCTGAGAAAAAATAATAGACGGCAACACGCACTTCAGGCGTGAGGCCTATTGAACGATTGAAATTTGACATGAAAAATGACCAACAAAACTTTCCGGCCAAAGCCGAAATCGCTCAAGGAATTGAAATTCCCTATGCTCTCGCACATCGCACACTCGTGAATAGGGCGACGCAGATAAAACCGTTTTGTGTCGTTTTATTTTACCATTGCGCGAGCCTGACAGAAGATTGATCACTGCACAATAAAAACCAGTTGCTGATCAGTCGTGCCTGGGTTGCATGGCAGCCGACGCGGTCTATAGTTTCAGCTTTAAAAACTGGAGGGACCCCTATGGGTAGTACAATTCTCACACCAATTCTCGTTCTGGTGAGTTGGTCGCTTGTGGTCTGGATTTGGATGTATGCACGCCGCATGCCGGCCATGACCGCGGCCAAGGTCGATCCACAAGATGCACAACATCCCGGCGCATTGGCGAAGCTGTTGCCGTCAGAAGTGCAGCGTGTCGCGGACAATTATAACCATCTGCATGAACAACCGACTGTGTTCTACGCATTGGTGATCTACACGCATTTGGCAGGTATGGTTGATCCTGTCAGCATTGGTTTGGCATGGGCGTATGTTGGCTTACGGATCGTGCATTCGCTTGTTCAAGGGACTGTGAACATCGTTGTCGCACGGTTTTCCATCTTTGCGTTGTCGGCTTTGGTGCTGATGACCCTTGCGATTCGAAATCTGATGGCGTTGGCATAAATTCACTAAGGCGTGGCGGTGATTAAGGTTGCCGCCGCTCTTCTTCTTTCCGGTCTCCTGGCTTTCTACGTCGCCGGTCAGGGCCAACAAATTCTCCAGCGCGCACAAAGGTTCGATTGTTTCTAATCACGTTTTGGATGCGATCAAACAGCATTTTGGGTGATACGGGCTTACTCAGCACATCCGTCGCGCCGATGTCGCGGGCATCGGTCAGTTTGTTCAAGCTGGGGTTTTCAACGAGAATAATGATGGGAACTTCCGGGTTAGGGCTCTGTGCGCCTGTCCGAATGTGGCGGACCAATGAAAGCCCATCGACAGGGCTCATGTCGCTGTCTGTAATGACAAAGTCAACGCGCTTGGTGGCCAATGTTTCAAAAGCTTCAGCACCGTCCAGACATTCAAAGATCTCGCCTGCATCAAAGGTGCGCAATTGTTGGCGCACAAGCGAAAGCTTGAAACGACTGTCCTCGACAATCAGAAAATTCAATTTGGAAAGATCGCAATTGTTCATGAGGGTGACCGATTGCGGGTACCGAACATGCAACAAGCGGTCGGCAGTTGAGGGGTGATCCAAAAATAATATCAAAAAATTGCTGAAAAGTTAGCAAATGCCAATCCGGTGCTTCGGTTTTGTCATTCACCCGTCCGTCGGTCTTCTCCTTCGAACTCACCGCGACGTTTGCGACGCCGACAGGGGCCGATGTAGCGTTGACTGTTAACGAACTTTCGATTGCTTTTCAGGAGAGATTGTATCCTTTGAAACAGAATTTCCGCTGAAACGGGTTTGCGAACTACATCGGTAGCGCCTGCGTCCCGCGCAGCGGCCACTCGGTGCCATTCTGTATAGGCAGTGAGCAGGATAATCGGAAGTTCAGGGTTTGGACTATCTTCGGCCGATCGAATAAGACGTGTGAAATCGAGCCCGTCTAAGGTATCCATGAGGTAGTCGACAATCGCTATGTCGACAGGTGTTGTGCGCGTGAGCTCAAAAGCATCGGCAGCGTCGCGCACACCGTGGATCTGCGTGGCGCCAAATGCCCGCAGCACTTCGCGCAAAATAGAAATCATATGATGATTGTCGTCGACGATAAGAAAAGAAAGCGTCGATAAATCGAAGTCAGGGATCGTGATGGACATTGGCAATACTCAACGCGCAGCTTCACCCAATGAGCGCAACAAAGCGATACCACCCGCTTTAGTAGCGTAATCTGCAGAGTGTTAATTGAACGTTTATTTTGGCGGGAAGCCTGGCTTATATGCATCTCGCCGGGCTGTTACAAGTTGCTTTTCTGTCATATTGCTCAAGCCGTGGTCGGTTTTCTCCCAGACATGAGGTTCGAATATAAGCTGAAAGACGGCGCGATAGGCACTGAAGGAGATCAGAAGCCAATAGAGTGGCATAGTAAGGACGTGTGCGCCTAAGCCCGTTAGTCCGCGTGCGTACGCACCAGCAAGGCCAGCTAACATTGTGGCACTAAAGCCCAAAAGCAAAACACTGGCATTGAAGAAAAACAACATGGCCATGCCCAAGCTAGCAGATTGCTCAGCATCGAAAGTGATCGCGTAAAAAATCGCGATGTAGAACAATGGGTGCAACAGGGCGGAGAGAATAAAGGCTCCAATGGCAACCTGAAACGTCAAAAAGCCCATTGCCCCAAGTTGTCGTATGGCGCGGCGGGGCCGTCGCATTCGAACAAAATAAGTTTGCATCCATCCTTTCAGCCAGCGCGAACGTTGGCGCACCCAACTGCGGGTTTGGCAATTGGCTTCCTCCAAAGTGGGGGTGGAGAGCACGTCCGATTTATAGCCTGCTTCGTGCAGGCGAATGCCAAGGTCTGCATCTTCGGTCACATTGAACGGGTCCCATGCACCAATTGATCGAAGTATTGAGGTGCGGAAGTGAGTTGAGGTCCCTCCGAGAGGGAAGGGTTGGGAGAACCGGGCAAGGGTTGGCAAAAGCAAATCGAAAATTGCAGCATATTCGATGGCGAAATGGCGCGTGAGCCAATTTTCAGTCCAATTGTAATAGGCAAGGGGAGCCTGCAGGCAGGCGAGCAGCTCGCCGCCACGATCAAAAGCTTCAACCGCTTCGCGCAATTGGCCGGGCCCGGGAATATCCTCCGCATCATAAACCACAAGCAGCTCGCCGCGTGCAAAGGCAAGGGCATAGTTGCACGCTTTTGGCTTGGTGGTGGGCAGGGAGGCAGGGACAATTATGAGCTCAACATTCCCCGGCAATCGCATTTTTTTCGCGGCCTCGATGGTGGCTTGGTCAGTGGCCTCAAGAATGAGCTTGATATCAAGTTTCGACGGAGGGTAGTCAAGTTTTTGCAAAGCCGTGACAAGAATTGGCAAAACATTTGCTTCGCGCAGAAGCGGGATCATGATCGTGTAAAGAGGCAATTTGCTATCTGAACGGGATGTGACCTTGACCGGACTCTTTCGATTTCGACTGCGTGCGACGTCCATGGATAAAAAGCGCAGCGCTGCGAGGGCCAGAAATGCAATAGCGGCGCATGCATTGAAAATCAGAAAAGCAATTTGGGGCTTTGCAAAAGCGGAAAGGGCGATCAATGCGATGAGCACGCTCAAAACCACAGTTTGCTTGGCGGACAAAAGCTGGTCGGCTGAACTTTCTTTGCTGCGCGAGCGTAGGTAATCCTGAGCAACACATGTCAGGTGGGCGGAAAATTCCGTTTGAACAGCCCATAAAATATCTAGCGGAGATGTTTGGTAAAACAAAAATGGTTGTTCAAATTTTTCGCTCATTCTTTTGCTGGATTTGAGTGGGTCGACGGCGACATACGCGATGGCGCCATTCTTCTCGCGCCAGGGTAGGCATTGTTCTTGCAAATAAAATTCCACATCTTCCGCCCTGAGAAGTGTTATGTCGGGCGGCGTTAGGCGAAGATTGATAAACGGCCGACCTTGTTGATCGGCGAGTGAACGATAAAAATCAAAAGCGCGTATCTCTCCGCGCCCAATCAGCTCCTCGCCAATACGAAGGTGCGAAGCATCTTGGCGACGTAACGCGTTTTCCAAAGTAGTTTTGTCGAGCAGGCGTTTGGACAAAAGATGTTGGCCTATGAGGGTTTTATCCACACGAAAAGGCGTGGTTTGCTCTTGAAACCCCTCTTGGCCAGTATCGTTTTCTTCTGTGGGAATTATGGTCGCCCTCAAACATTAAGTTAAACTCATTGTTTCATAGTAAAAATGACAAATTTCTTTGCAACACAAGGGTTTAGACAGGGTGGTATCACTTTGCTCTCATGGGTTGTTTTCTGGATCATTTAACTTTGTTTTCAAAATTTTGGAGACGGTGCCATCTCTCACTGGACCATGAGCCACTGCTTCTGCATTCTCCGCTCATGCGATGGTTGGTATTGATAAATTTGGTGGCACTCGTGCTTTTAAGCGGTGCGGTTGCGATCATTCTTGAAGGCACCCCCATCGGTGCGCCTTTTGTCGAGGCGACAAGCCCGCAAACCGTAATCGTTTCCGAAATAGCCACCTCCGACACGATGGGTCCCGTTTTAAATCCATCGGACGTGGCGCCACCTGACCTTCAGCAGGATGACGGTAAGCAACTTGGGAGCGAAGATGCATCCAGTTCTGGTGTGTATTTGCCTCTTCCGTTGCAGCCACCTCGGCGACAAGCCGTATCTGGTGCACCGGAACAGTTGCTTCCCTCGTTATCGGGGCAGACAAGCAGCCCCTTGAAAGTAGGAACCGAGGGTGACTTTGCCCCTTTCAATTTTCGTGATGAAAATGGAGATCCAGCGGGATTTGATATTGATCTTGCGCGGGAGGTCTGCCGACGGATTGCCAGAGAGTGTTCTTTCCAAGCCCTGCCTTGGAGCACTTTGCAATCGGCTTTGATTGCTCAGGATGTAGACTTGTTGGCGGCTTCTATGCAGATCCCTTCTGTGGTCCCTGAGGGTTTGAGTTTTTCCGATCCCTATTATGGTGCGGGTGGCAGGTTTGTCGGGCCGAGGAACGGAATGCCAAATACAAGCATTGGCGATCGTTCATTTCCCTCACCACAATCGCACATCGCCGTTCAACAAGGCTCACGCCATGCTGCGTTCTTGGGTGATGCATATCCGTCGACCCACCTTGTGATGACATCAACATTTGAAGATGCTCTCGCGATGGTCGATGCAGGCAAAGTTGAAGGCGCGTTCGGTGATAATGTGACGGCGTTGCGGTGGTTGAAAGATCGACCATGTTGTAAGGCGATGGGTCAGCCGTTGAGCCATCCTGTCTATTTTGGAAATGGTGTTGGTTTGGTCACACGATCTGGCGATGGAGATCTTTTAGTTGTGATAAATCAAGCATTGAGCGAAATTATCGCCGACGGCACCTATGCCAATCTGTCTGATACTTATTTTGGTGTTAGCATTTTTGACGAGTAGAACTCGCAGCCTAGTGATTGGCCATTAATTCACGGGGTTTGCCATAAAACAGCACATCGCCTGTGCCACTTTTCACGTCGCCCCAGCTATCCACATTGAACGAGAAGACCGCTAAAGCGCCTGTTGGAAAATGATCGGCCATTTGCTCAGAAAATTTGCAGCTCTCGTCATTGGCGAGATTTACTGCCAACATTTCTAGACCCGGATTATGGGCGACGATTAGAACGGTCTCATTGCCGTCATCGAGGTCGCGAATGAAACTCAACAAATCGTTGGGCATCGCCATATAGAGGTCATCGCGGTAGTCAATTTTACACTTTTCGCCCAAACGCTCGGCCAGCGGCTTAATCGTTGAGCGCGCACGCACCGCCGTAGAACAAAGCGCGTGGTCTGGGGTCCAGCCACGATCGACAATGAAGCCAGCTAGAAAATCCGCAGATTTAACGCCACGTGCGTTGAGCGTGCGCTCAGCGTCGGAGAGTGCTGGATTGCTCCAGTCAGATTTGGCGTGTCGCATGATGCATAGACGTCTCATGGCAGTTCTTTCTCACGAGATGCGCGGAAAGGCAAGACTAGGCTCCACACAAACTTCGTCGGACCGTCGTCCCTATGCTCGGCAAGGCCAATGCTCATGTCGTTATGTCCCATTTCGGGTTGGGCGCAATAAGTACCGAAAAAACGGTCCCAGGTCGAAAGGTTGAAGCCAAAATTACTATTTGTCTCCCGCACAATCACAGAATGATGAACCCGGTGCATATCTGGTGTCACGATCAGGCTCCGTAGTGCACGGTCAATTGGCAGCGGAAGGCGCACGTTCCCATGATTAAAAAGCGCTGTTCCATTCAAAATTATTTCAAACAGAATAACCGCGACGGGTGCTGCGCCGAGGGCAACCACAGCTCCAAGTTTGATCACCATACTCAGCAGAATTTCGATGGGGTGAAAACGGATGGCGGTTGATGCGTCAATATCAGGGTCTGCATGATGCATTTTGTGCAACCGCCAGAAAACCGGCACATAGTGAAAAACAACATGCTGGCCGTAGATCAATAGGTCCAAAAGCAAGACGGTCAGTACCCATTCGACCGGGTTTAAAAAACCAATCTGATTGAAGAGCCCTATCTCATTGCTTTGCGCCCAGGTTGCGGCGGCAACGGCCAGAACGGGCACCAAAAATCGGAGCATCAGGCTGTTGAACAGACTGAAGCTCAGGTTGGTGATCCATCTACGGAGCTTTGAGAACGTCGGGGTTCTGCGTGGGGATAACAGTTCCCACAGGCCCATCGTTGCGAGCAAGCCGATGAAAACTGAAAGTCGCAGCGTCGGCTCATTAGCGAGGATAAATTCTTCCATAGGGCAGATACCAGACACCGTAGTTGACGAGGACACGAGCAATGGTGCCAATCATAGCCGGTGCGTGTGGCAAAAATAGTGTCCTCGGATCACGGTATGTGGTTAGCACATCACAATGAAGAGACCCGAGGTCGTTGTTGGCCCGGCCTTATGCCTTAGACAGTCATGTGGCGCGCACGCGCGCCACGCTCAATGGCAGCGGCAACCAGTTTTTCGACACCGAGTGTGTCACGCAAGATTTGCAAAAGCCGGAGTTCTTCTTGTTGCACCGAAAGGTCAGCTGCGGCGACATCAACAGCGAGAGCATAAGCCGTCTCATACATATGTGGCGGTAGTGCGTCACGGACGAGACCGAACACGGCATCAAGGCCACCGTCCTCAGCAAGGATTGAGGCACATTCCTCTGCGATGCCCACAAGTCGCTCAGGATTGAACTCCTTAAACGCTGGCAGGTTGGTGACGATGTTACCAATTTTCCGGGTTTCACTATCGCTCATCGCGCTGTCTACAGCGGACATGGTCACCATGACATAGATGAGGGCGGTATGCGGATTGATCGTCTGCGGCATGAAATAGGCTCATTTCGTTAGAATGCGCCCAAAATGCACGGGCAAAGACCTACAATCTAGTGCACTTGCTCAAATCTGTGAAGCGATTTTCAGGCGAGGAGAGAGACAAAAAACAAAGGATTTGTGCCGAAAAATTGCTTCAGGACGGACCCAAAAAGAGACGTGTTTCGCTGATGGCTTCAGCAAGGCTGATGCGCTGAACTTCTATCTCCTCAGGAAATGCGGTTGTCAGCCGCGTGGGAAGCCGATTGTCCAACAAAACAAAAAGACCTTTGTCCGATGCACTTCGGATCAATCGACCGAATGCTTGTTGCAACCGGAGGCGGGTGATCATGTCGGTGTAGCGGCCACCCCCAAAAGCTGAGCGGCGTGCTTTGTATAGAATGTCCGGGCGGGGCCAAGGCGTGCGGTCCAAGACGATCAGTCGCAACGAGGGTCCAGGCACGTCAACGCCGTCACGCACCGCGTCAGTCCCAAGCAAGCAAGAGGGTTCTTCGGCGCGGAAAATATCCACCAGAGTTCCAGTATCGATAGCGTCAACATGCTGTGCATAGACCGGCAGGCCGGCACCTTCCAGTGGTTCAATGATCCGTCCGTGAACCGCACGCAGCCGATTGACAGCCGTGAACAATCCAAGTCCTCCGCCACCAGCCGCGAGAAAGAGGTCCCGGTAAGCAGCAGCAACCTGGTCGGCGCTATTCCGGTTTACATCCTGCACCACAAGAACACGCGCTTGGCTGCCATAGTCAAAAGGTGATGAAAATTGTGCACGTTCAACAGGTGTTGGCAGATGCACAACGCCCGTGCGTACCTCTGCCGTCTGCCATCCGGCATGAGCGGCCTCATCCCCTTCAATCGGTGTTCTGTCCCGCAATGTTGCAGAGGTTATCAATCCACCATGCAGGGGTTGCAATACGGCTTCTGCAAACGGTTTGCTGGGATCAACCCAATGACGATGTAAACCATAGTCAAAGTCAGTGCTGTCAATTCGGTCGATAGAAAGCCAATCGACAAATTCTTCTTTTGGGCCTTTCATGAGATCGGCAAGCATCATGCGCCAAGCGGGCAGTGTGGCCCGCCCCCGTCGATCCAGACCGCGTATGGCGGCGTCCATACGTGTCCGTGTGGAACCATCCAGATTTTCATTGTCTTCGTCCATCAAGCGTCGAAGGCAATCTGCTAGCGCGCTGAAGCTGCGCGCAAGAGCAGCAAGCGCCACGTCCAGCGCAGCTGCGGTTCGTTCCAAGTCTTCATCCGCGGGTCTCAAGTCGCACTCAAGTGAATAAGGACTATCCGGTGCATCACATCTGGCACGAACCACACGGCGCACCGTGGCGAGGAATGTTTCCGCCGGTCCTTTTGCACTCTCTGAGTTTATCCGTTGTTGCCAACCGACGGCAGGCAGTGCGGCGGCTGCGCGCGTGGCAGCATCTAGCAGGCTTTCGCCTTCATTGTCACCAGCCAGAAGATCATTGAGGCGGTCTTGTAAGCCGCGACTTCTGCGTCGTCTGCTGTCTTCGGCGCCCCTCGTCCACCGTCGAAGTTCAGACATTTCTCGGCCACTCAAATAGGACGCAAAGGCACTGTCTGCTGCATCAAAAAGATGATGTCCCTCGTCGAATACGATATGGCGTCTGGCATTGAGATTGGCGGGTTCGTCATCTTCTGCACCACCAGCCGTGTCAGGGGTTGGTGGGGCGAGATCAGGCCGGGCGAGTGTATGATCTAACGCAGCCTGGATCATGATGAGCGCGTGATTGGCGACCACAATTTTGGCACGGCGGGCTTTGCGTACTGTTTTCTCGATGAAACATTTTTTGTAATGCGCACAGGCAGAATATGAGCATTCGCCGCGACGATCAGTTAAGCCAGCGGCAAGTGCTTCAGCACCCATTGCCCCTGGCAGCCAGGCCGGAAAATCTCCGCCAACCATATCTCCATCGCGACTATACCGCGCCCAACGTGCCATCAATACGGCAGCCGCTCCTTGTGGTCCCACAAGCAGACCACCAGCGGTTTCTTCAAGGTTCAAGAGACAAAGATAGTTCTCGCGACCTTTGCGAATGACGCTCTTTTCGTCTTTTTCGCGTGGATCGGGGTAGAGGCGCGTCAGCTCCTGATCCAATTGTCGTTGCAGGTTTTTCGTATAAGTCGAGAGCCAGACAGTGCCTTCATTCTGTTCGGCCCACAGGCTGGCTGGAGCGATGTAGCCGAGCGTCTTGCCGGTTCCTGTTCCAGCTTCCGCCAATAGGAGTTGGGGGGCACCAGCCATTTTTCGGGGCTGAAACGCTTTGGTAACTGCTGCACTATAGTCAGCTTGCTGGGTTCGTTGCTCCGCGTTTGTGCCTGTAAGGTCTCGAAGCCTTTGTCGCGCATCATTTGGCTCGACGGGATGTGCCCCAGGCGGCGGTGGCGGTGGCAGATCTTCCCATTCTGCAAGAGAAGACCAAATGTCCAAGCGCGCGCGTGCCGCTTTATCTGACGTCGAACCTGCCGCGCTACCCGAGGCTTTCATGGCATCAAGCACAAAGGGCGCCCACGGCCATCCCGTGGCGAGCATAGCTTTCGCGGCGGAAATAGTTTCGTCACGGTCTGGGTAGCTGGGGGCGCTGAGTTCTTCCAGCAAGGCACGTGAGGCTAGGTGGAGCGACAGCGCGGCATCATCGGGCGTATCGGGGACGCTGATCCCCAGTTGAACCGCAATGCCTCGCGGCGTGGGAACGCAAAATTGTGCGGGGCGCACGAAGGCAAAAAGTTCTAAAAGATCGAAAAGACCTGAATGCAGGCTTTTGCCTGCAGCGGCGCCGCGTCGTCCGGCAGCTCCTGCGGCTCGGCGTGCTGTAAACCGCCTATGGCAAACAAGGACGGGTTGGCTGGCAAGAACCAAAATAGCAGCTTCCGCGTCCCATTCCACAATTTCCCCGTCAGCTGACACACCCACAGCCCCGCCGCCTGGTGTGGGAACAAGGGCGGTAAGTGAGGCCGAAGCTTGCCCTTGGTGCTCAGAATCAATGGGTGGAAGGTGCGTCATGGGCGCAGTATAGCGAAGCCCGCCTGACTGAATCGTCTTTATCGCGCCAAAGCTGGATATGCACGGGTGAGGGCATGCGTGCCGGAAACGAACTGAGCTTCCAATTGGTTCGCTTTTTCGCTTATCGCTGAGTCGGAGGAGGTACCCTCAACGTCAGCGAGGAGCGTTGTGGCACTCTCCGCCAGTCCCGTCAGGCCGATTGTGGCTGCAGATTTGGCAAGATCATCGGCAATCATCTGCACGGCATGTAAGTCTCCCGTCTGGCAAGCCTCTAGAAGAGACCTTTGGGTTGTTGCTATCTTCCCAATCACATTGTTCAAATGATCTGCAAATCGTCCAGCACCGAGATCTTGTTCGATTTCATATACCCGATCGAGATCGACGATTTGTCCAGTCACCATCGACCGAGGAACGCCGGCTGGAGAATTGTTTTTCTGCTGCAGCGCACACCCCAAAATAAACCAAGCCGTAAAGCCTTTTCCTTCATTGCTGTCAGCGCCGATCCGTCCTCCCATAAGACGCACCAGGCGATCACAGATGGTCAGGTTGACGTCGCGCCGACGCGCAGAGCCCAGATTGTCTGCATAGTCGTCAGCCGAAAACAGTCTCGCCGCGTCTTCTGCGGGCATTCCCTCGCCTGTGTCCATGACAGAAAAGCGCACACCAGGATCTTCCCCGCCAAGATCAACGGGGGAGAGGCGGACGATGACACCGCCCGTTTCTGTCGTGCGCAAAGCCCGCGTAATGAGATTGACAAGAGTCTGTTTCACCCGGTCCGGATCATTGTGAATACTTGTTGGCGTTTCCGGCAGTTGATCAATTTCAATGGACAACTGGCGCGTGGAGGCTTCGTGGCGCATCAAATCAATCGCAGCCCGGGCAATTTTAGCAGGCGACACATCGACCGGTCGTAGATTGATTGAAAGCGCCTCCATTTCTGTCAGATCGGCCAGGTCATCAACAAGGCGATTTAGAAGCCGACTGGATTCCTGAACACCTTTGGCATACCCCTGCTGTGCGGTATCAAGTTTTGTTTCACCAAGCAGATGTACCAACCCTGAGAGGCTGGCGAGCGGTGCGCGAATTTCATGTGTCACCATGGAGAGGAAATCTCTTCGAGAGCTAGCCGCCTTGCGTGCTACTGACATTGCACTTTCAGCATCTTTTGCTTTTTGCTCTGCAATCACGGTGGATTCCGCCAAACGGTCTACAAGTGCATTATTTTGAAATTGCAATGCGATGGAGTTGACGCTCGATCGATAGAGACTACTAAGAATGCTGGTTGCAACAGCCCATGCCATGAGCCCAATGCCCGCAGTTACGAGAGTTTTTACTTCACCCAGAAAAGTGAGCGTAAAAATCAAGGGTCCGACCGCTGTCAAAGTATAGGCTATGAGCGCTCGCGGATAAACGTGGCGTGACAGAACAGAATTCAAACAAAGGCCTGCTATGATGAGACAGAAGAGTGCCTGTTCAGGAAAAGGGGCTTCTGGCAACCACAGAACGGCAGCGATGCCCCAAGGGCTGCCTGACAAAAGACAGGCAAGTGCATAACGCTCACCCCACTTTTTCGGTGATGTGTCTTTGGAGTCTGAACGTAGATAATGATTTCGTAGCGCATTGAAACTTAGTTGAGCACACATCAAGAGGATCAATGGGGGAGCAATCGTCCAATATTCAACATGAGGGAGAAAGGGAAGCCACAACCCTATAAGGGTCGCAAACACAACAATTGAACCGGCTTTTCCGCGGCCATAGAGTTGCTGAACTTGCTCTCCAAGAATTTGATTGGCTGTTGCGTTGGAGCGAGCGAGAGCATCAGGCGCCGCTTTTGCGGAATCTGTATTTTCATCTAATTCAAGTTGTGTGACGGGAGAAACCACTAGACCACTCCTTTCCCGTCAGACAAACGATGCTAGGACTTGTTCTCGGTGATGGAGCAAGTGCGGCAGCACGTTGACTGATATTGAGCGAAAGCCTAGGTTCCCAGCCTTTAAAAAGCTTTAAGTTCAACCTTTAGGTGACACCCATGTCCAATAATCCCGGCGCAGCCGATGCTGCTGCCCTTCACGAGGCATTCCAAGAACTCGGCCAGTCGACAAAGTCATGGCCGTTTGAGGAGGCGCGCAAACTCGTCGAAAGGGTAAAAAAACGGGGAAAAGACAAGGGAACTGTGCTTTTTGAGACCGGTTACGGTCCAAGCGGATTGCCCCATATCGGAACATTTGGGGAGGTTGCGCGAACCACTATGGTGCGCCATGCCTTTCAAATTTTGATGCCGGATGTCCCGACAAAACTTCTGTGTTTTTCTGACGATATGGACGGTTTACGCAAAGTTCCAGACAATGTGCCTAATCAAGAGATGCTCACAGAGCACCTCAACAGGCCTCTAACCCAGGTTCCAGATCCATTTGGCACCCATGAAAGTTTCGGGCAGCACAATAATGCCCGCCTGCGTGCTTTCTTGGACAGCTATGGCTTCGACTATGAATTTGCTTCCGCAACCGACTATTACAAGGCGGGCAAGTTCGATGAGATGTTGCTGCGCGTCCTTGAGAAGTTCGACGATATTCTCGACATCATGTTGCCCACTTTGCGCCAGGAAAGGCGAGGAACTTACTCCCCTATCTTGCCGATTTCGCCAATCACGGGTGAAGTTGTTTATGTGCCGCTTTTGGAGCGCAACGCTTCCAAAGGCACTGTGGTTTTTGAAGACCCATCGAATGGCGAAAAAGTAGAAGTCTCCATCACAGGTGGCGATTGTAAGCTGCAATGGAAAGCCGACTGGGCAATGCGCTGGGCGGCACTCGAAGTAGATTATGAAATGGCCGGTAAAGATCTGATCGACAGCGTGAAGCTGTCGAACAAAATTTGCCGTGTTCTTGGCGTGCCTCAACCAGATGGGTTCAACTACGAACTTTTCTTGGATGAGAATGGTGAGAAAATTTCCAAGTCACGCGGCAATGGCCTGACCATTGATGAGTGGCTGCGCTATGCCAGCCCGGAAAGCCTTCAACTTTATATGTATCAATCACCCCGTAAGGCAAAGCGTCTCTTCTTTGACGTTATTCCTAAGAACGTTGATGAATATTTGTCGCACTTGTCGTCTTATCCAACGCAAGAAGCAAAAGCACAGCTGACCAACCCCGTGTGGCACATTCACAATGGCACACCGCCAACGGACAATTTGCCGATCACATATGCATTGTTGTTAAACCTTGTGAGTGCAAGCCACTCAGAAGATCCAGCCGTGCTTTGGGGCTTCATTCAAAACTATGCACCAGATGCAACACCGGAAAATCACCCGAAGCTGAATGATCTTGTGGGTTACGCGATCAATTATTTTCATGATTTTGTGAAACCAAACAAATCTTATCGAGCGCTGACGGATGCAGAACGCCCGGCATTTGAAGCACTTGTTGCGCAATTGGAAAAAGCTGAACCTCACGCGACACCTGAAGAATTGCAGTCGGGTGTCTATGAAATTGGCAAGACCCACGGATTTGAAAATCTCCGAGATTGGTTCAGGGCCCTTTACGAAGTGCTTCTGGGAGAAAGTCAGGGACCACGGTTTGGGTCTTTCATTGCACTTTACGGCGTGAATGAAACAGCGATCCTGATCAAGCGCGCTCTCGCGGGTGAAGATCTTTCTGTCGGGTAACCGTGTGATAGAAATTTGAAGATATCAGACATTGTGGTGCGGACACGAAAAACGCATGATCGCGCCATGATGACAATCTTCCTTCGAGGTTCAACTGGGGTTGCCTTTATATTGTTAGTGAGTGCGTGTGTGCATGCGCCGTCCACCACTCCTTCGACCATCAATTGCAGCAACCTGATTGCCCGGGTCGATATCCGTATCGAAGATATGTCCGTCGCCGATGCAGAATCTGCACGGGTAGATGGTTTTCCTTATCTGAGAGTGGATCGGTTCCTGGCGAGCTTTCGTGGAGAGCTGGCGACCCAATTTATGTTCGACGGGTGGGTAAAGCGTTTGCGCGAACTGGACGGGCAAGCCCGCCAGATCGAACTGCAAAACCTCGATGCGGCCAATATTGCCACCACCGTTGATGAATGCGCGCAGTCTTTATTGTTGGAAGACAGTCAACGTGATGGGTTCCGTGGCGCGCTTTTGGAAGCGGTACTTTCTCCGCGTCATTATGATGATGGCGCGCGAGCGGTCGGCGCATATCCGTTGACACAGATTGGCGTCGCTCTGGGCTTTGAACGTTGGAAAGATGACAATCTGCCTTTCTTTGGCAAAGCTGAGATAATCAATGCTGATGAAGAAACCCGGTACGCGCTTTCAAGTGATGCTCCTCTTCATTCAGATGAAACCTCTGCGCTCATCCACTTGGCTTCTCAAAATGCCCTCGGCATTCCTGATCTTGATGGCCGCTTGCTGCAAGGCTTAGCACGTCAGTTCGCGCCTATCATTGCTGTTGAAGAGGGCTCCAACGCTGATTTCATCGGCAAGCCTGGTTGGGCATCGGTTGAAGCTACCGTTCCACATGTGGATTTGAGCGACCCCACGATCTATGTGCGTCTAGCCCATACGCGTTTTCGCGGTGAAATTTTACCCCAGCTTGTCTACACGGTCTGGTTCTCAGAACGCCCCAGCGAGGGTGCCTTTGACCTTCTTAGTGGCAAGCTGGACGGGTTCGTCTGGCGTGTGACGTTGGGGTTGGAGGGGAAGCCTCTGATATATGACAGTTTCCATGCTTGTGGTTGTTATCATTTGTTCTTTCCTGTGCCGCCGCTGACGCGCCAGGAGGTGGCAGCCGATGGGGACTTGCGTGAAGCACCATTGGTGCCCATAAGCGCCCCCATTGTGTCTGGTGATGCGAGAGTGGTTCTCCATGTGGCGTCAGGAAGCCATTACCTCCGAAACCTATCTGTGGGAGAAAAGCGTTCAGACGATGTGAAGCTGAGCCTCATAGACGAAAGCGAAGGTCCAGCTTTCGGAATGAGATCATTGCCCGTAAGTGCGGATGACCGCCGTTCCTTGTTCGGACCCAATGGCATTGTGCCGGGGACAGAGCGACTTGAGCGTTTCATACTCTGGCCGATGGGCATTGCCAATGCTGGCGCAATGCGGCAGTGGGGGACGCAAGCAACAGCCTTCGTTGGGGAACGTCATAGCGATGATCCATTTTTGCTTGAGGAAGCCTTCGCGCCATGAAGCTATGGATCTTATTTTCCGTCATAACTTTTTCGCTCATGAGATCAGCTTTGGCAGTTGATGTTGCGCTGACCTTGCAACGCGCAGAAATAGCCTTCGCCAACGCCGACTTTGTTGAAGCGGCAACCTTGGCTAGACAGGCGGCATCTGCAGAAGGTTATGCCTATGCGGCACGCGCTGGCCTCGTGTATGCCGATTTCATTGCACCTTGGGACGACCGATTGGATTTTGTCTTGAAGGCTGAGGTGGACGCACGCCGCGCTATCGCTCTCGAGCCCAGGCTGGCAGAAGGCCATCTACAGTTGGCGATTGCATTGGGTTTCCGAGGGCGTATGGAGGGGCATATGACCGCGCATTTTGAGGGTTTGGGAAAGGACGCTCGAACCCACCTGGATTATGTGATTGAGCATGAGCCGGACAACCCTTGGGCTCATGCTCTGCTAGGCGGATGGAATTTAGAGATTATCGACGCGGGCGGCTTTGTTGGTCGCACACTTTATGGTGCCAGCGAAGAGGCCGGGAAAGCTGAGTATGATCGAGCCCTCGAATTGCAACCAGGGCACCTTGTTATCACCGCGCAATATGCACTGCAGCTCACCGCTCTTGGCGGGGCACAAAATCATGAACGCGCAACAAACTTGATCGCCGCGATCAAAGTGCCAGATCAGCCCGATGCCCTGAGCCTGCTAACGTTAAGACGTTTGAGGGAACTGGACGCTGCCCTGGCAAGTGACAATGAAACGCAAATAGCTCAGGTGGTGCAAGCGCATAAAGGGGCCTTGGTTAGCCAGAGGTCGCCCGTTGTACCAGAACGTTCCACACGTCCCAGACATGAAATTCGCCCCATTATTGGCTTGCCCAGATAATGCGCGCCATGAAGGTAATTTCATCGGTTTTAAAGGTACGGTTTTCGTAAGCGGGATTGAGGGAGGCGAGCTCGACGACCTCGGGAGTTTGGCGGGTCAGGAGTTTGGCCAGAATTTCCCCGTCGCGTGTTTTCACGACCACCCGGTCGCCTCGTCGTACCGTTGCCGCGGGTGACACCACGATTTTGTCACCTGGTCGATACAGCGGCAGCATGCTGTCGCCGCTGATCTCAAGCGCATAAGAATTCGCATCTGAAACTTCCGGCAGCGTGATCTGATCCCATCCGCCACCAACGGGAAAACCTGCATCATCAAAGAAGCCGCCATCGCCCGCCTGGGCAAGCCCGATTACGGGAATATTGGCACCGGCACCAACAGCTTGGCCATCGCTGATGAGATTTGAAAAATCGTCCAGCGTTGCCCCCGTTGCATTAAATATTTTGGCAAGGCTTTCCGTGCTGGGCCAGCGAAGCCGACCGGATGCGGTGATACGTTTAGATTTGTTGAAGGTTGTCGGGTCAAGGCCAGCAGAGCGCGCCAAGCCTGACGCAGATCTGCCATGAGCCTCTGCCAGTGCGTCAATCGCCGCCCAGACGGCAGAATGTGAAAGGGTTTGTGACATATCGGCCTGAATTTTTTACTTTGATTTGAGCATTGTAATAGGAAAACAAGCCTACTTCTAGTCGAAGTCTTCCTTGCTTGTGACAAAATGAGGCGGTGGTTAAAGTGCGCCAGGAACCGGTGAGCAAGCCGAAGATTCGACACTTTCTTAATGAGGGTTAGCCAGGTGACGGCAAAAACCATCTACAAAATTGTGGCAAGAGATACATGGCGCGAAGCAGAAGTCGCAGGCACTTTTAAGGGCGCCACGATTGATCTTGCCGATGGCTACATTCATTTCTCTACAGCTGTGCAAGCGCGCCAAACCGCGGCTCTTCATTTCAAAGGCCAACACGATTTGCTGTTGGTGACTGTTTCTACCGCCACGTTGGGTGATCGTTTGATTTGGGAACCATCGCGCGGGGGCGATCTCTTTCCACATGTTTATGGTGATCTGCCGATGGAGGCGGTCTCCCAAGTCAACGAACTGCCGTTGGGCGAAGATGGTGTTCACGCTTTTCCGGCATTGGAAAAATTATGAGCCTTGCATCCTTGAGCCTGCCTTTTCTTCGTCTCCTTGATCCAGAGCGCGCCCATCAGGCAACACTGCTCGGCCTCAAGACCGGCCTCGGGCCGTGTGGGAAAAAAGACGCACCGTCGCTTGGCGTTGATGTTTGTGGGCTGCATTTTCCAAACCCTATTGGCATTGCTGCGGGCTTTGACAAAAATGGGGAAGTGCCAGATGCCATGTTACGCATGGGCTTTGGTTTTGCTGAAGTTGGTACCACAACACCGCGCCCACAAGACGGCAATCCCCGTCCCCGCATTTTCCGGTTGGATGCCGAACGTGCGGTGATCAACCGACTTGGATTTAACAACCAGGGACATGCCGCCATGCGCGTGCGCCTCGAACGCCGCCAAGGCAGAGACGGTGTGGTTGGCGTCAATCTGGGCGCGAATAAGGATACGGAAGACAAGGCGGACGATTATGTGATTGGTATCAAGTTCTTTGAAGGGCTTGCGAGCTACTTCACAATCAATGTGTCGTCACCCAACACGCCTGGATTGCGGGGCTTGCAAAGTCGCGACGAACTGGCAGACCTTTTGGGCCGTGTGTTAGAAGCGCGTGAAGGCAACACACCCGTGCTGTTGAAGATTGCGCCGGACCTAGTGCCTGAAGAGCGCGAAGACATTGCCGCTGTGGTGCTTGAAAGTGGTGTCGATGGTCTGATCGTATCCAACACGACCATTGCGCGCGACGGGCTCGTCTCTGGACGTCATTCAGAAGAGGCTGGCGGGCTTTCTGGCAAACCGTTGATGCAAAAGTCGACAGAAATTCTGTCGGACATGTACCGGCTGACAAAAGCGCAGGTGCCTCTCATTGGGGTCGGTGGTGTGGCATCGGGCGCAGACGCCTATGATAAGATCAAAGCAGGTGCGTCACTGGTGCAGCTTTATTCCGCGCTGACATTTGAAGGGCCAGAGTTGATAGGGTCAATCAAGCGTGACTTGAAAAGAGCTCTCAAAGACGATGGATTTAGCGCCATAGCGGATGCTGTTGGCGCAAATCACAGCTAGTGGCATTCTGCATTCTCTAAGATCAATAAAAGACAAAAGGAAATTTCGATGAGCGTGACCATTTACCACAATCCCCGCTGTTCCAAATCACGTCAAACCTTGGCGTTGATCGAAGAAAAGGGGGTTGTGCCGACCGTCATTGAATATCTGAAAGAGGGGCCAGACGCTGAGGCTCTCGCTTCTGTCCTTGCCAAATTGGGGAAAAGCCCGCGGGATATTCTGCGTAAAGGCGAGCAAGAGTATAAAGATCTGAATTTGGCCGATGCTACCAAAACCGATGAGGACCTCATTGAGGCAATGGTGGCGAACCCGATTTTGATCGAACGCCCCATAGTGATTGCAGGTGGTAAGGCAGCATTGGGCCGTCCACCGGAGCAAGTGCTTGATATTCTGTGATCAAGTTTTTTGAAGGGTGCTCATAAGGCGTGGGAAATAGCGGCCCAACGCAAAGGCGCGCAGAACATTAAAGAGTGCTAAGGCCGCCCACAGTCCGTGATTGCCGAGTGGCAGAAGCAACCACCAGAATAGAAAAAACCCAGCCGTGGAAACAAAGGCCGCGTTGCGCATCTCGCGCGCGTGTGTTGCGCCGATGAATATTCCGTCGAGCTGGAAGCAGGCGACGGATATTAAGGGAAGCGCTGCCGCCCAAGGCAGGTAGAGCCTGGCGGTCTCGCGTACCTCTGTGCTTGTGGTGAGGAAATCAATCCAGTAACCGCCGAGCCCTAAGAATGCGACTGTTAGCACCACAGATAAAGCCACTGCCCAAAGGCTTGTAAGACACACGGCTTCCATAAAGCGGTCTCTGTGGGGCGCGCCGATAGCGGCACCAACCAGGGCTTCAGCACCAAAGGCAAAACCATCCAGAAAGAAAGCACTGAAGGAAACGAACTGCATCAAAATGGCATTGGCTGCCAACGTCAGGTCGCCAGCGCGCGCGCCCTCCATGGTGAAAAAGCTGAACGCAAGCAAGAGGACAAGCGTTCTGATCATGATGTCGCGATTAACGGCAATGGTGGCAGAAACCTTGTCCCAGACAACAATGGTTGGCCAGTTCCACTTTCCTGCATATTTACGAAGCAAAAACAGGGCAATACCGACACCAAAAAAGGCGGTGGCAATTTCCGCAATCACCGTGCCGATGGCAATGCCTGTAACGCCAAAGTCGAAGTGCATAACAAAAAGTGCATCAAGTGCCGCATTCGATCCATTGAGAAAAATCTGCAGTACCAAAGCAAGTCGCGTTTGTTGCATGCCCACCAACCACCCCAGCACAGCGTAGTTGGCAAGCGTGAAAGGCGCACTCCACATGCGAATGCCAAAATAGGTCGTAGCCTCTTGCTCAACAGTCTGACTGCCTTGCACCAGTTGGAAAGCCACATATTGAAGCGGAATTTGTAAGAGCAGCAGCAGGCCGCCAGCAATACCAGCGATCAACAGGGCACGGCCAAGTGCGGCACGAATTTCCACCGGATCATTAGCACCCAGAGCTTGCGCCGTAAGGCCCGTCGTGCCCATGCGCAAAAAGCCGAAGGCCCAAAACAGAAAGGTAAAAATCAACGCGCCCACGGCAACCGCACCGATAAGCGATGCGTCCCCCAGTTGGCCAATGACAGCCGTATCAACGAAACCCAGAAGCGGGGTTGTGAGGCCCATCAAGATAATCGGGGTTACGAGCGACAGCACACGTCGGTGGGTTAGGGGCGCGGAAATCTCAGCTGGCATGGACAAGCCCGGTCATGAAAGATTGCGCGTCGTTTACTGAGAGAGTGGATAGGTGTCCGCCAGAAAACAAGGGGTCACTCGTTACTTCGCGTGAAACCCAATCAGGCGCATCGAATGTCGCCATTGCGGGATCATCATCAAATTCAGCTTCCACCAGAACGAGGCCTTGCAGCGCACCTGAAAATTGATCAATGGCCATGCGGTGGCCGTTGAAATTCACGACGCGTCTTGTTTTTTTGAGAACGTTGCCGGGCATGTTTTTAAACAGCGCGAGCTCATCGGGGCTGAGATAGATGGATGTAATCAGGCGGTGTGGCGCATCGACATCCACCTTTTTGGCCAGGCGTGGCCAGACAGGTGTACCGTCATTCAGCTGTGCATCGCGCAGCCGCAATTGTGTGTTTGTGATGTAAAGATCGCTCAACAAATAGGTTTCCGATGCCCGGTCAGCAATCTCGGGTAATCCGTCACAGAGCCAACGACGTTCGCGCTCAATCGCCGCATACTTCATTTTGGCAAAGCCGAACTCCGTTGGATCTATCTCGCGCTCCAAAGTCATTTTTCAGAGGTGTTTTCTTCTGATGGCTTCATGAGGAAGTGACCATGGGCAGCAGCAATGGCTTTCGTGTGCTCGTCTTGCCAGGCTTCTACGTGAACATTGGCAACACGGCGGCCATGTTTAGTGATGCGCGCACGGGCATATGTATCTTGTGGTTTGCCGGATCGCAGAAAATCAATTGTCAGGTCAATCGGCTTGGGCAGGAACTCGCCGCCACCATCGTGAGCCAGTTGGATGATCGCCGTTGTTTCCAGGAAAGAGCCGATTACCCCACCATGAAGGGCAGGCAACATGGGATTGCCGATGATCTTTTTGTCGAAACGCAAAATCGTCGTGATCTCCGAGCCTTTCTGATCGACTTCGATGCCAATGAATTTGGCGTAAGGGATAGCGTCGATCAATTTGCTCAAATTGACTTTTTCGCTTGCCGCGCGTGCTTGTTTCAAAATATCCATGCTCAAGAACCTCCCTTGCCCATAAGGTTTTTTTCAACAGTTTCTTGAGTTGGCATAGCGCGATTGGCGGCCAACATGAAAGCGCCCACACAAGTGGCAATCGGGTCTTCAATGTCCGTGTGGTAAGCCGTGCCACGTACAAAGGCGATGTTGCGCGTAACCTTGTAACATTCCGAATAGGCCGTGAGGTCTTTCTCAGGGGTTGCGGGTTTCATGTAGTCGATGCGCAGATCGAGCGTTGCAATGGCCATCCGTTCTGGCAGGGCTAGCTGAACAGCGACGCCTGAAACATTGTCGAGTGCGGAGGTGATGACCCCACCGTGAATAACGCCCGTGTCCGGATTGCCGATCAGCTTCTTGTCATAAGGGATGCGCATCCAGGCTTTGCCTTTTTCGGCATCGAGAATTTCCATACCAATCGCTTTGGCAAAGGGAACGTGCGAGATCAACACGTCCTTCATCATCTCAATATTTTCTTTGATTGTTTTATCGTCCATTGAGCGGTCTTTCGGGGAAAATTGATGGCTCTAACTTGGCCGTTAGGTAGGCGGGTGGGCAACAGTAAGTCAACTATATGATTTTGGACGAAAAACTGGACCATGGTCTAGTTTTGTCTACAATTGCGGGCGCTGGCGACCAATTGCAGCGCCCGGTTTTCCGCCGTTTCGTTGGCATCGCAGACTTGCTATGATGAGCCCAGTTGATTTGCGACGCGATACAATTTTAGGTCTTCAGGGGATCATGGCGGACATTATCGAAAAAAAAGCAGGGCCAACCTCAGTTGGAGGGCTAAGACCCTTGGGTAAACGTGAGCTCACCAAGGCAACGAACCGCGACGCCATTTTGCTTGCGGCGCAGGAAGTTTTTGCAGAACTTGGTTATGGTGCGACCACTGTGCGCGATATAATCCGCAAAACCGGGCTGGCTTCTGGAACCTTCTACAATTACTTCAAGAGTAAAGAAGAAGTTTTTGAAGCTTTGATGGATAATTCCATGGCCAGGTTGCGGCCACGGTTGCGCGCCGAACGTATCCGGTCGCAGACTTTCGAAGAATATCTGAACAATACGATCCGCGCTTATTTTGAGTATTTGATCGAAGATCAGGCCTCGCACCAATTGATGAGGCGCAACACGGGCGCGTTGCGCGTGCGCATGGACACGCCTGAAGTAATCGCCGGGTTTGAAGAGATCCGAACCTTCATCGAAGAAGACATCGCAGCAGGTAAGCTTAAAAACGTAGACGGCGAATATCTGACCGCCGCAGCCATTGGGCTGGCGCAAGAGATTGGTGAGAAACTGATGGAACGCGAGAACCCCAATGCAGCCGAGGCAGCTGACTTTGCTGCCAACTTGATTTTGGCGGGTATCCCCGGCCTTTCGCTAAAGACCTAATTCAACAAGGAATGAAAAAAGATGGGCCTGCAAAAGCTGATCGTGCGCACATTGATGAAGCTTCCTGAAAGCTGGATCCTGAAGCTTGCTGGGGGAACGCCGGTTGAAATTGATGGGCGCACTATGGACCCACGTATCCAACTGCTGGCAGCTCAAGGTGCCAAAGCACCCTCGATGACAACATTGTCTATCGAAGAAGCCCGTAAAGGGGCGGACGATGGCTTGGCGCTTTTGGAGGCCAAGCCGCGCCGCACAGTTTCCATACTGTCGCGCACCATTCCCGGTGCAGATGGGGAATTGCATGTGCGCATCTACACACCGGCAGGCGCCACGGGGCCGCTTCCCGGAATTGTCTATTATCATATGGGCGGTTGTGTGATCGGCAATCTGGAAACCTGCAATACATTTTGCTCAATACTGGCTGACGATTGTCGCGCGATTGTCGTCTCAGTTGATTATCGCTTGGCACCAGAGCACAAATTTCCGGCAGCTATGGATGACGCAGTCGCATCATTTGACTGGGTATCAGAAAATGCGGCTGCCCTTGGCATAGACCCAACACGGATGGGCGTTGGCGGTGATAGCGCCGGAGGCTGGCTATCAGCTGTTGTTTGTCAGGTGCGTAAAGCGGAAGGCAAGGCACAACCAAAAGCGCAGCTGCTTATTTACCCTGCCACAGATTTAGACTCAAAAAACGGATCCATGGTGAGCTGTGCTGAGATATATCCATTGCCAACCGAAATCATGGACTGGTTTATGGAGCAGTTTTTGAACGGTCCAGAAGACGCCAAAGATCCGCGCGCCTCGCCAGCTCATTCAACAAATATGTCCGGCCTTGCACCTGCTATCATCGCAACAGCTGGATTTGATGTCTTGCGCGATCAAGGTGAGGCTTACGGGGTCAAGTTGCGCGAAGCGGGCGTGCCTGTGACCTATCGTTGTTACGACACATTAAGCCATGCCTTTACGGCCTTTTCTGGCGCGGTTCCCGCAGCAAAAACCGCCTGTGAGGAGATCGCCCGCGATATGGCGCGCGCACTGGGCTAAAATTTCCTGAGGCGAAAAAATGCTAGGGACCGTGATTAGCGGCGAGCGCCAACTTGGCAGCACTGCACTGGAAGAGCGTGTTAAAAAGGCAGCCACTGGTTTTGCTGCGCTTGGGCTTGAAGAGGGTGACCGCGCACTTATTCGCCAAACGCGCCAACCCACATGACAGTGAAGATACTGCCGCTAACAGCAGGCCGGTTGGAGAATCGGGCTGGCCGTGTCACTAGGTTGTTGTCGCGATCAAAGAGGGCTTCCATTCCCCACAGGGCGGAAAGCTGCGAATTATCAAAACCAAGATAACGAATGTCATGGGCTTCGACGCGCACATGGCCATCGGTCGTGGGCTGCAAACGCCAGGCGATTTGACCCATCGCAAATTTCTCAAGCACCCGGTATTCCATCGTGCGTGACATGTGGAGAATAAGCTCGCTTTCAGGTTTGGGGTATGTCTGCCATTCAATGGGTTGGTCGGTGAGCGGTGAATAGAACCCGACACGAATGTCCGTATCCGTTTCAGCCGTCATACGCCTGAACCACGGCTGGAAAAGTGTCGGGTAGGAAATCACCCGTGCCGTATGAATGCCTTCTGCGTCAAGAGAGGCTCGCGCGACCCGCACCGTTTCATTGTTGATAGACCAGGCATACCCTTGCCACAGAACACTGGCGATGATGGCAGCACCCGCCATATGAGCGGCCCACCCCGGTTTTCCAAACATCCCTCGTCGCGCCATCCAGCCGCCAACAAGGGCGAGCACAAGGACGCCCGTGTAAACGGGATCGATGATCGACATGGCATTGATGGAAAACCGTTGATCGGAAAAGGGTGCCAGCAATTGAGTGCCGTAAGGCGTGAACACATCAAGAATAGGATGGGTCATGAGGGCAAGAACTGAAAGCCATATCCAAGCGGACAGGGCCTGTGCGTCGCTCAAGAAAGCGGGCAGCTTGCCGGGGCTGCGGTCCGCGCGCCACTGATAGGCCTTCCAGATGGCAATCCCGAACAAGGGCCCGACGACTGGACCAAAAAAGAGTGAGTGTGTGACGCCGCGGTGGTTGCGCCATTCATTCAGCGGATCGATGAGGCTGCCAAAAACATCAAGATCGGGCACAGTTGCCAAGGCCGCCCCTGCGGCAAGGGCACGCCAACCAAGTTTGGACTGAAATCCTGCCTGTCCGATGGCAGCGCCAAACACCGCTTGAGTAATGGTATCCACGTGTCTTTTCTCCCCGCCAATAAGGCTTGCAGCGTTTATTCGCGCGCGCGATGTCGCTACTGTCGGCGGCAACGACATTAAGTATAAAGCAAAGATAGGGAAGAATTTCATGCGGGCAATGCGCGTGCACGAATTAACGGAAGATATTTCCAAAATTCAATTGGATGATATTGAACTGCCACCGCCAGGCGAAGGGGAGGTTCGGCTCATGTTGAAAGCCTGTTCGATCAATTTTCCAGACATTTTAATGGTCCAGGGAAAATACCAGTTTAAGCCGGAGCTGCCTTTTTCGCCGGGAATGGAAGGAGCCGGGATCGTCAGTAGCATAGGCCCTGGCGTAATCGGACTTGCCGTCGGAGACCGAGTTGCTGCAGGCTTACGCATTGGTGGCTTTGCAGATGAGGTGAATATTGCAGCTGGGGCCTGCCGGGCTATACCCAGAGGTATGGATTTTGTGAAAGCAGCGGCTTACCGCGCGGCTTACCTGACCGCCTATGTGGCATTGGTTGTGCGCGGAAATCTGAAAGCGGGCGAGACTCTATTAGTACATGGCAGTTCCGGCGGGGTTGGCATGGCGGCCGTGGATGTGGGCAAATTACTGGGGGCGACTGTTATTGCGACATCTGCATCAGATGAAAAATTGAAAGTCGTGAAAGAACGCGGTGCCGATCATGTGCTGAACGTGACACAGGGGTTTAAGGACAAAGTAAAAGAACTCACAGGTGGTCGAGGCGCTGACGTGATATTTGACCCGGTCGGCGGCGACGTGTTTGATGAGTCCGTGCGGTGTATCGCCTGGAATGGGCGCCTCCTCATCATTGGCTTTACCAGTGGGCGCATTCCAACAGTCCCCGTTAACATGCCACTCATCAAAGGGTTTTCCGTTGTTGGTGTGCGCGCAGGAGAATATGGCAGGCGCGATCCAGAGGCAGGTAAACAAAACATTGAAACCATTGATCGGTGGGCGGTTGAGGGGGACATTGATCCCTATGTTTGTGCAATTTTTCCGCTTGAAGAAGCAGTCGAGGCGATGCGTCTATTGCAGAACAGAAAGGCGATAGGCAAAGTCGTCCTCACCATGAATTAGGAATATCCAATGATCTCGACTTTGAAAATAATAGCGGCCTCAGCTTTGTTGATCTCAACAACGGCATGTGGTGCAGAAGAAACTATACTCTCTCTCGATGCCAACGGCTTGGGAGGCATCGGCGGAAGCACTGTTTACTCCCTCGAAGCTGTATCGGCAGCAATGCCGGGGTATGCGGTGACGGCGGAAGAATACTATTC
>Ga0209344_10000964_pt1 | contig 42362 bp, 41 predicted proteins | sample Cruoilmetagenom6_FD_187293 | JGI IMG/M metagenome (GOLD analysis project Ga0209344, IMG submission 187293) | Oil polluted marine microbial communities from Coal Oil Point, Santa Barbara, California, USA - Santa Barbara Oil Seep Sample 6 (SPAdes)... | ecosystem: Environmental > Aquatic > Marine... | reverse complement strand
GCTGCCATTTGCAGGGAAATAACCAAAAAAGCGCGGGTGCTGCCAGTGCGTTATATTAGGCACAGCGATCTCGGTAAAATCTTTGAAAATAGCAGCAAAATCTTCGCCTTCAATTGGCGCATCACTTTGCAACATCGCTTTGACGGCGCCAGGCTCTACATCAGGCTTAACGGGGTAATCGCGCACCCCACCCTCCATGTAATCCGCCATCCAATCGACCAGATCATGCGCGTGTTTTCTAAAGTCTTTATTGTCCATCGTTTAGCCCCGCTTAATTGACGATCCGTTAGCTTAAAGCTTACCTCTTGGCATGCAAGTGCTTTTGGGCTATAGCCTGCCTCATGACAGAACCAACAACATCAAAGGTCGGGTTCGTCTCGCTCGGTTGCCCCAAAGCACTGGTTGATAGCGAACGAATTTTAACCAAACTTCGTAGCGAAGGCTATGAGATCGCCGCCGATTATGACGGCGCGGACGTTGTTGTGGTCAACACCTGCGGTTTTATCGACAGTGCCAAGGAAGAAAGCCTAGACGCCATCAAAGAAGCGATGGTCAAAAACGGCAAGGTGATCGTCACTGGTTGTTTGGGCGTTGAAGAAGGTGCCATTCGTGAGGTTGCGCCCGATGTACTCGCGGTTTCTGGCCCCCACCAATATGAAATGGTAGTTGATGCTGTTCACGATGCTGTCCCACGCCCCCATGATCCCTATATGGATCTCGTACCGCCTGAGGGCATCAAGCTGACCCCGCGCCACTACGCCTACTTAAAAATATCAGAGGGCTGTAATCACCGCTGTAAGTTTTGCATTATCCCAAGCTTTAGAGGTGACCTTGTTAGCCGCCCTGTGCGTGCAGTGCTCCGCGAAGCTGAAAAGCTGGTTGAAGCAGGCGTTAGTGAAATTTTAGTGATCAGCCAAGACACCTCTGCTTATGGTGTCGATAAAAAACACGCTGCAGAAACATGGAAAGACCGTGAGGTCCGCGCCCACATGACCGACCTAGCCGCAGCGCTGGGCGAAATGGGTGTGTGGGTCCGCTTGCACTATGTTTACCCCTACCCGCATGTGGACGAGGTGATCCCATTGATGGCAGAGGGTAAAATTTTACCCTATTTGGATATTCCGTTCCAACATGCTAGCCCGTCTGTGTTGAAACGCATGAAACGCCCTGCTAATGAGCAAAAAGTGTTGGGCCGTATCAAAAAATGGCGCGAAATAGTACCTGAGTTGGTTATTCGCTCCACCTTCATCGTTGGGTTCCCAGGTGAAACAGAAGAAGATTTTGATTACCTCATGGATTGGCTTCGTGAAGCGCGCTTAGACCATGTTGGTTGCTTTAAATATGAAGCGGTTAAAGGCGCGGCAGCAAACGACCTACCAGACCAAATCCCAGAAGACATTAAGCAAGACCGCTGGGAACGCTTTATGGCTGTGGCACAAGAGATCGCTACTGAAAAACTCGCTGAGCGGGTCGGCATGGAGATGGCAGTGATCATTGATAGCGTTGACGAAACCGGCGCCACTGGCCGCACATACGCTGACGCACCAGAGATTGACGGTACGGTGAAATTACCGGGGCTTACCGAAGTGCAAATCGGCGACATGGTCATGGCTTACATCACTGATAGCGATGCTTACGACCTAACGGCAGTGCTCGTTGCAGACGAAGAAGACGAGTGGGATTTTTAAGGGTTATAGTTCACTCTATACACAACACCTGCGTAATCATCGGTGATATAGAGCGCACCGTCAGCTCCTTCAAGCACATCAACAGGGCGACCAAGCACGTCTTCGTCGGGTGTTAAGAAGCCCGTCATGAAGTCTTTTTCGGTGATGCTGCCATCCTCGTCCAAATGCAGGGATACGACCTTATAGCCAACCAAAACAGAGCTATTCCACGAGCCGTGCAGCCCTGCCATCATACTGTTCTTGTATTCTTCTGGTAGCTTTTCTCCTCGCACAAAACCAATGCCGAGCGGGGCGCGGTGGGCACCAAAGCCATGTGCCATAACGGTGCTAGCAGCCGCCTTAGCTCTCAGCGCTGGTGTATCATCAGTATAATCATCAAACACACGGTTATCATAGGCGATAGGCCAGCCGTAAAAGCCGCCATCAACAATCAGATTAAGCTCATCTTGAGGAATGCCGTCACCCAGCAAATCACGTGCATTATCCGTGCCGTAGAGAGCGCCAGACGGTTCATACCACGTAAAATCAACTGTGTTTCTAAGGCCTGTTGCAAAGATCCGCGCGTCGCCACCATCCGCGTTCATCACCATCATGGCAGCAGAGCGTGGGTCGCTCTCATCACAGACATTACAGGTAGAGCCGATGGTCAGATAAAGCCTGCCGTCGGGCCCAAAACTGATCGTGCGCTTAAAGTGATTACCACCTGGTGGCAGGTCACCATATATCACCTCACTATCAGACGTGATCGTGCGCGCCTCAGCGTCAAAGCCGTAGCGCAGGACACGGCTAACCTCCGCCACATAAAGATAACCACCCGCAAGAGCCATACCGTGTGGATCATTAAGGCCTGAGAGCAGAACATGCTGACCATCGCTAACGCCGTCACCGTCCGCGTCGGGTGTTAAAAGATATATAGTGTCATCATAGGTGGCGGAGACCAAAATATCCCCTGTGCTTGTGAGCACTGCAAGGCGTGCGCCTGGCACATCAGCAAACTTACTGATCGTGAAGCCCTCAGGCAGCGAAAATGTTTGATTGAGCACATCATCCTTGGGTGCTTCGATTTGCTCGCCGGTGATAAAGGCAATAAGCGGGCCTTTGGCAACCCAACGCTCAGGCCAAAAAACCCAAGCGGCCGCAACAATGATCACTATACTTACTAAAAATTTACGGCTTTTTGACATGTGCATTCCCTCACCTTGAAGGAGCAACCCTGCGGTATTTTTGACATTTTGGCAATAAAAAGGGTGGCCCGAAGGCCACCCGATCTAGTTTGGGGGCATCGTATTAAGCTGCTAAAGTGGCCTTGCCGTGGAATGTCATCTCTAAGCGCGCAGTTCGCACGCTGACTAGTTGACGAATTTTGTTGGCAATCACTTCAGCGCGGTGATTATCAATATCAGTGCAGACAACTTCAATATGCTGAAAGTTTTCATCCAACTTATTGGCTTGCATAGTGGCAGGGGTAATATTGTTAAGTGCAAAGAACTCCAGAATGCGTGACAGAGAACTTGGCTCCACCGTTGCTTTCACTTCAAATCTTGCTTGTGCATTACCTAACATTACCATCACCTTCTCTCCACTGTACGCAGCCATCTAATTTTGCCGCTTGAATTTTTACTGCCCCAAATATATCCCATCTTTTGAGGAATTACTTCCCTAATGTCGTGTTATATGCTAATAAATCGAAACTATATCTCTTATAAATGAATTAAAGTGAAACATATGACGCATAACCTTGATGATACCGATATTGCTATCCTAAAATCATTGCAAAAAGATGCATCCATCCCAATGACAGAGCTAGCAGAAGCGGTTGGCTCGTCAAAGTCGGTTGTTTGGCGGCGCGTGCAGCGCATGACCGATGACGGCATAATCAAAAACCGTGTCGCACTTTTAGACCGTGAGAAGCTTGGCTTGGATGTCATGCTGTTCGCAAACGTCAAGATGCAAGTCCACTCACGAGAGAGCTTGCCGAACTTTATCGAGAAGGTGCAACAGTTCCCAGAGGTCATCGAGTGTCACACCCTCATGGGCGATATAGATTTTATTCTCAAGATCGTCGTGAAGGACATCAAGGCCTATGAAAGTTTTTTCTGGGAGAAGCTGTCACAGATAGATGGCATCCGAGAAATTAGCTCGTCTATTGCGCTCACTGCCGTGAAAGACACATCGGAACTATCATTAGAATTGCTTTAGGCTGCTCAGTCTAAAACAGACCCTTACTCGGCCACAATACTCACCCTTTTTTTAGCGGTAAATGTATTTGTAAAAATACCTATAATTTAGCGCAAATACATCGATAAATATCGGACAATTTTAGGCGTATTGCATTTTGCGATAGTATATTGCATTTTGCAAATTAAGACTATTGCAAATTGCAATTTAATACCTCATTCATCACCAATATATATTTACATTATATCTGTAATACATTGATATATATGATATTAAAACTATATTCAAAAGTTGGCACGATACTTGTAAGGATTATAGTGCCTCTCGAGCGGGCACGTGAAGATGAGATATTTACTCGACCCCCAATCGTGCACTTATTTTCACCACTTGTTCGAGAGGACAGTTTTAAAAAGCACCCCTTTATGGGGTGCTTTTTTTATGAGGTTTAGTCGTAGCGAAGCGCGTCAATTGGATTTAGGTCAGACGCTTTTCTTGCTGGGTAAAACCCAAAGAAAACACCAACCATAACAGCTGACATCAGCGCTAGAGCCACTACATTCACCGATATCATCACAGGCCAATCACCACTGCTCGCCATGGTATAAGCAAGTGAAATACCAAGCGCTAATCCGATAAGTCCGCCGAGAATTGATAGTGCTATGGCTTCGATAAGGAACTGCGCAAGAATGTCTCGCTTGCGTGCACCAACAGCTAGCCTTAGGCCAATCTCTTTCGTGCGCTCTGTTACCGATACCAGCATGATGTTCATGATACCGATACCACCAACGATCAGTGACACTGCTGCTGTAATCGCGAGTAGCTGCGATAAGGTTTCTGTAGTTTCATTACGCGAGCGGACCATCTCTGCCATGTTACGCAAACGGAAATCATCTTCCGCGCCTGGCTTCACCTTACGGCGGTCACGCAGTAGCGTTCCTATATCTTCCTCAACCAAACCCGCTGGCATGGTCAGATCAATTTTTACATTCATCATCCGCACTTCGTTGGGGCGACTGCCGCCGCCTAGTATGCGCTGGCGTGCAAGGTTAAGTGGCGTAAAAATAACATCGTCTTGGTCCGTACCCCACGCGGTTTGGCCTTTTTCCTCGAGCACGCCGATAACAAGCACCGGCACATTAGAGATACGAATACGTTGGCTGATCGCACTGTCAATATCTCCGAATAGCTCCACCGCAACCGTTTTACCGATGACAACGAACTTGCTGCCAGTACGGGCTTCTTGCTCTGTGAACAAGCGCCCTGCAATAACGCCCCACGACTTAATGTCAAAATGAGAAGGCTCAACGCCTTCTAGATTTGTTGGCCAGTTTTTACCACCGCCCACGATAACAGCACTGCCGCGCACATTGCCACTAACGGCCAGCACGCCTTGCACCTCATCACGGATCGCTTCAACGTCGCCGTCAACGAACTTTTTAGCAGAGCCGGCACCGCCTCTATGGCCGCGGCTATTGGATGACCCTGTCATCACCATAAGTGTATCCGTGCCTAAACTATTAATCACTGTCTCTACACGTGCGCTGGCACCGTCACTCACCGCGACCATGGTCACCACCGATGACACACCAATGATCACACCGAGCATGGTTAGTAAGCTGCGCATTTTATTGGCTTTTAGGGCGCCGAGCGCGATGCCAATGGTTGCTAGTAACGTCATGCTGCTGCTCCCGCCTTAACTGTTCTATGGTCTTGGATAACCAAACCATCTTGAAACACAATTTGACGCTCAGCATGTGCTGCCACGTCGTCTTCGTGGGTTACGAGCACAATAGTAATGCCCTTATCATGTAGCTCTTCAAACAGCGCCATAATCTCATGGGATGTTTTGGTATCAAGGGCACCAGTTGGCTCGTCTGCCAACAAAATAGAAGGGTTGTTGATCAGTGCACGCGCAATTGCCACCCTTTGCTGCTGTCCACCTGAGAGTTGGTTTGGCATATGGTCAGAGCGATCAGCCAAGCCAACCATCTCCAAGCACGCCAGCGCGCGTTCACGGGCTTCTTCCTTGCTAACACGACCGTATAGAAGTGGTAGCATCACATTATCCACCGCGTCAGAGCGCGATAGCAAGTTAAACTGCTGGAAGACAAAGCCAATGGTGGTGTTGCGGTAGGACGCGAGTTCATCTTTGCTTAGAGTGCCAAGGTCAGCTCCGTCTACAATCAAATGTCCGCTGGTTGGCACATCCAAAGCACCGATGAGGTTCATGAAGGTCGACTTGCCAGAGCCAGACGCACCCATAACCGCGATCATCTCGCCTTTATCCACCGTGAAGCTCACGTCTTTCACCGCGACCACTTCGCCAGCGCCAGTTTTATAGACCTTACTGATATGGTCACATGTAATGAGAGTGTTGCTCATGATGCCCCCTATTTCGCTGCGCGTTCATAGCCAATGATAACCTTGTCATCAGCTTTTAATCCGCGTAACACTTCGGTGTAGTCGTCGTCCGAAATACCGAGCATAACGGTGCGCTTGACAGCTTTACTTTCGCCGTCCAGCACCCAAAGGCTTGCACGACGACCTGCGCTTGCACGGCGCTTAGTGGACCGTTCCTTCACACTTTCTTTGTATGCGGCAACCTGTTCTGGTGTGCCGACCTCTTCGACGAGGCTAGCCATTTTAGCGCGTACTTTTTGCATCGCGCCGCCAAAATTGCCACTTTCACGGGCTGCGGCCATCGCTTGAGTGAAGGCTTCAGTGACGCCTTCTTTAACGCTATCTACTTGTTCAGCGCTCATGCCGATGTCTTTGGCGAGTGGGGCAACCATGCCTGCGATCATTGCCTCGGTAGATGGACGACCGCCACCACCACCGCCGCCGCTTGCGTTTGCGGCTTCATCTTCACCGTTGCGGGGCTTGAAACGCAGCGCATCGTTAGAAACGCGGGTCACGCCTTCGCGCTCTCCTGTCACCACTTCAACATTGGCTGTCATGCCTGGCAAAAGAGCCATATCGTTGTTGCTCGCTAGGATAGTCACTGTGTAGGTCACTACATTTTGCTGAATAACTGGTGCTAAGCGCACCTCTTCAACCACACCCGTAAAGCCGCGATCAGGGTAAGCATCCACTGTAAATTTCACCGGTTGATCAGCCTTAACTTGGCCAATGTCAGCTTCATCAATGCTGGCTTCCACCCGCACATCGCGTAGGTCGTTGGCGAGGCGAAACAGAATAGGCGCTTGCATGCTGGCTGCAACTGTTTGTCCCACGTCTATTGCGCGCTCAATCACAACACCATCAATAGGCGCTCTGATCTGGGTACGGTTTAGCTCAATTTGTGCTTGCTTAACGGACGAACGGCGCTGCAAAACAACTGCTTCAGCGTTTTGCACTGCGGCTTCAGACATCATAACGCGCTGCGTTGCCTGCAATGCAGATGTTTTGACCGTATCAATGGCGCTTGCTGAAAGATTTCCATTCTTAAATAGACGCTCTTGACGCGCGACCTCACGCCCTAAAAGCTCAGCTGCTGATTTATCTGAACTCAACTGGGCACGACGGGACGACAGGTCCGCGTTAGAGACCGCAAGTTCTGCTTCTCTCTGGCCTAGGCGCATTTCAAACATCTCAGGGTCTAGAAGTGCGATCAACTCACCCTCGGTTACCGCATCATTAAAATCTGCATAAATCTCTTTAATTTGACCTGAAAGCTGAGAGCCGACATCCACTTCGATGACCGCGTTAACAGAACCAGACGCTGCGACAGAGCGAAAGATATTGCCCGCATCAACAGTTTTTGTCCGGTAGGAAAGGTTAGCGCTGCTACCCTCTTCGCCGCCGACAAAGATGTATAAAAATAAAGCCGCAACAGCAGCAAGCGCAATGAAAATATTGCGACGTGATAAATGATTAGCAAGTGCCATAGGTAAGGTCCCTCAAAGTAATAAATCCCCGATAGGTATTTCTATCTAGTATCTATACGGATGCAAGGGATGTTTCCCTTCTCTTAGTGAGAGATTATTTAGTCTTTTTTATCTAATTGGCAAATACAGGCGAGCGTGTCGCATTCCTTATTAAGATGATGGGTTATGGCTTGTTCCATTATCATTTGCAGCGTGCACTCACGACGCGCTGCTAACATCCGCAACATTTTATGGGCCTCGGCGTCTAAATGCACGGAATTATGGAAGCGTTTATCTTTGTTCTTAACCCTAACCGTCGACTTAAGGGTTTCAAGCTTGCTGGGCCCCTCAGAAAACTCTGGGCGACGCTTGTTATTTTTGACTGCTCGCAGGCGGTATCCATCCACAGAGTGTGCAGCATAAGGTGATACACTTTCTGGCGACAGAGTTGGTCTTGCCGTGCCTTTTGTGGCCAGCAAACTAGAGCTTAAAGATGCAGCTTTCATTGCTTATCTCCACCAAAGATACGGCGGCGCTCATGATAGTTACCACTGCGCTGCGTAGCCGAGCGTGGCGTTTGAAACTTGCGGGCAACATCTGCCTCCAGTCTTGTCGCTTGCATGCGGGCCTCTTGCGCACGCGCTGCTTGCATTTGAGCGTGCTTAATACGCTCATCATTATCGCTCACGGACGGGGTTACCCTAACAGTGTCAGATGCCCCATCGGTTGACTGCCGTATTTTGCCTGAAACCGTTTGCCTGTGTGGACGTGTCATGTCTTCTCTCGTCAGCTCAATGGGTGGGTCCATAGTCGCTACTTCATGCACTGTATCCTCTTGCGGCTCGTCGTAAGTGTCCATCGCGGATGAACCCAAAACAGCTTTCATAATCACATTGTCAGCGCGTGCCTGCACATAGTTCCAAAGGGCTCCGATCTCAAAAGTGGATTTGCTTTTCGGGTTAAGCTCCATCACTGAACGACCATCGATCATGGAGGCCGCAAAATCAATGCGGTTATGCACGATGGTCGGCGCGACAGTACCGTGCTGAGACAGCGCAATGGCCGCTTCTGAGGTGAGGCGAGCGCGCGGGTGAGCGGCGTTTACAACAAAGGTAAAACGTTTGCCCGTATCCTCGCAAATACGCACCGTCGCGGCAGCTGCACGCAGATCATGCGGGCTTGGGCGCGTTGGAATTATTACCAGATCAGATAGCTTTACAATTGCGTGAATGGCCGTCACGATGGCCGGTGGTGTATCAATTATCGCATAAGAAAATCCTTCGTCTGACAGCCGCTCAAGGTCGTCTGCCATACGCTGCACAGATGTTTGCGCAAAGGCAGGCGCGCTCGCCACACGTTCGTTCCACCAGTCGGCTAAACTTCCCTGCGGATCGGCATCAATGAGAACAACTGGACCCGCACCAACCAACTCGGCCTGAACGGCAAGATGACCAGCTAGCGTGGTCTTGCCCGATCCACCTTTTTGTGATGCTACAGTAATGACTTTCATAGCAAAGCTCCCGACTCTAAGAAAATAATTCTCACAAGTATGAGGGCGGAAACCCGCGCATGTCTAGTACAGTTAAAGTTAAATTAAATGCTATTTATCAATAACTTAGGCTAAAATACAACACTAAGTTTGTTAAAGTTTTAAACATTAAACTACCGTGTTAGAGACCCATAGCCTTTTTAAGCAGTCCATGCAGATAATTGACCTGTAATGGCTTAAGCAAAAAGCCATTAAATCCCGCGTCATCAGCCTTCTTTTTAAGGATAGGTTCAATATTCGCGGTTACTGCAAAGATAGGGATGTTTTTCATATGCGGCATTTTTTTAAGGCTTTTCATCACATCAAAACCATTGATGCCCGGTAAGTTAAGGTCTAGCAAAATAGCGTCAGGCGTCAATTTTGCGAGAGCCGCCACCGCCTCTTCACCCGTGCGCGCCACAACTAATTTTACGCCCGTTGCTTCGCTGAAAATATTCCGCAGAAAAGTCTCGTTTGAGGGGTTGTCTTCAACACAATAAATAAATTTATCCGCAAACAAACCAAAATCAACATCCTCAAGCGTTACGTTAATGTTCTCTTTTTTGACACGAGGTTTTACTGGTATTTCATCGCCGCTCCAAAGTGGAAGATCTAACCAAAATTTCGAGCCAATACCAACTTGGCTTTCAACGCCAATTTTACCGCCGATCAATGCCAAAATATCCTTGGTAACGCATAGACCAATACCTGTACCTTCAACATCTCCTGTTTCAACGCCTAATCGGTTAAACGGCTCCCAAAGGTCATTTATCTTGTTTTTCTGAATGCCAATCCCAGTATCAGTTATAATGATCCGCAGGAAGCCTTCCTCCACTATCCGCGTGTCGATCACCACCTTGCCACCCTCATGATTATACTTAATCGCGTTGGAAAGAAGGTTAATCACGCACTGCTTAGCACGGAGAAAGTCTGACTTAAGCATCAGGTTATCTTTATTTACCCATGCATTATTAATTGATACGTGGCGGTCCTGCGCCATGGATTTAACCATCGACAGACTCTCTTCAATAACATCCGCAGGCGATACACGCTCAAGCGATATAGACATCTCCCCTGCATCAACCTTAGAGAGCTCCAAGACATCATTTATTAGTGACAGCAGATGTTCGCCACTAGAAATTATATAGTTGATCTGATCAACATGCTTTTTCTTAAACTTCTCTTGGTCTAGCAGCAAGAGCTGGCCAAACCCCATCACTGCGTTAAGCGGTGTGCGAAGTTCATGACTCATTGAAGATAAAAATATAGATTTGGCGCGGTTCGCCGCGCGTGCTTCTTCCATTGATTTTTCAATTTGTTCGATCGCCTCAAGCTCAGATGTGGCGTCACGAAAAGTGATGACACCGCCAACCACCTTACCTTCTTCAACAATAGGCGTACCAGTGTAACTCACCGGTATTGAGTGGCCTTTCTTATGCCAAAACACCTCATTGGCCACTGTAATTGACTTTCCAGTTACTATCATATTGCTCATTGGGCATTCTTCAACGGGATAATGTGAACCATCCGCGCGCGAGTGGTGCAGCATATCGTGCATTTTCTCGCCAATAAGTTCCTGAGCTTGAAAGCCAAGAAGTTCTGTGACCTTGGGGTTTGTAAATGTAGTGAAACCTTTTGCATCAATACCATAAACACCTTCGCCTGCGGCATTCAATATTACATCCGTACGCTCTTGTTCTTTATTTAGCTCACTGATGCTCTTTTTGTGGCGCTTTGATATCCAATCAGTAACCACCGCCGCGCCGAGCAAAACTATGATCGCAACAAAGCTGAAGCTATAAAGGTACGTTAGCGTGAGACGGAGGCTATCAAAGGCTTCTGCTTCGTCGATTTCAACCGCGATACCAACACCAAGCTTTTCGTTCCATGTCCATGCACCAACTACCAACTCACCGCGGTAGTCACGGTATCCCTCAATGCTTGAACCAGCGCCCCCTTCAATGGCGCGGCGGGCCATTAAGGTGAGAGGCTTGTTTTTAAGGCTTAAATGACTGTCTGTTTCTAGTGTGATTAGCGTGCCAGGATCCCTAAGAAAAACATTAAGCGCGCTTTCTTCATCACGACCAAGCATTCCGAGTGCAACCAAGTCCTCTTTAAAGCGGCTTTCTGAAAGCATACGGCCACGGCTATCAAAGATATAGCTCTCGCCCGTAGACCCAATATGAAGAAATTCAAAGATAGACGCGACAGATGAATTATGGCTAATCCTGTTCGAAAAAATAGCAATAATGGTACCATTATCATCTCTTATCGGGGTCATCACGAAGCTTGTGATTGATTTAGCCGACATTTCCCCTCTTGTATTAATAATTGGCACATCAGTAATAATAGGGCGTGTCACGATGGATTCACCCGCCAACACCCGAGAAAAAACATCTGGCAGCGTCAGCATAACGATATTTTTTGTGCCTATGTTGTTATCACGCATGGATGCTAAACTAGTGCCGTCTGGTGCTATAATAAAGTATCCCAGTAGACCATGCTCTAAGACTTGACGGTCCATCGAATCGCCGTAGGTGCTGGCATGGTGATACTTTGCAAAATCACCCCCATTTTCTTTCAGTTTTAGCACTTCAGCAGCGTGACGACGTAAACCGTCTTGGTTACTCCATAACTCGACGGTGGAAACCTTATTTTCTACCCAGCTATCGAGTAAAGTGTCCGCGTACTCAACGTTATCATTGAGCATGCCGCGTAAATTCTCTTTTTCTTTTCTCTCAATAACCCGCCCTATAAAAATGAGGCTGATAAGAAGCAGCACCGTAATTAACACGATAGGTATCCCCACCCAGTTTAACGCATTGCTAGAGATTAATCTTTTATATATAGAAACCATAAATAACTCGGTTCATTCCATTTGTAAGTGCCAGAAAACATACCCATCCGTAACCAGCCTTATCAAAGCTCGCCGAGATCATGTATAGACCATATATATAAACATACCTTTAACAAATGCATTACAGCGAAAACTTTAATAAAACTATTTTTGCACCCAGCGCATGAATAAAGGTCGCAATAAAAGTGACTATTTTTTAGCTTGGCTCTTCCCATTTTGCCTGCACTAACCTATGTATCTAATCAAAGGTTTATTTCGCTTAAGTGAGCGATGGTTTTCAATATCTAAGACGTGCCGAAGCTGGCACATTCGAGAGGGTTTTCATGTCTGACGCTAAACATTGTAAAGTTTTAATTATTGGCTCTGGTCCTGCGGGATATACTGCGGCAATTTATGCGGCACGCGCCTCCATCGAGCCAACCATTGTAACAGGCCTGCAAGCGGGCGGGCAGCTTACTATCACCACAGACGTTGAAAACTACCCTGGTTTTGCCGACCCTGTGATGGGCCCAGAGCTGATGGAAGCTATGCGCCAGCAGGCGGAAAACGTTGGTGCTAACATCATTTACGACCTGATCACAGACGTTGATCTAGAAAGCACACCAAAGCGCGCGGTAGCAGATAGCGGTGCGGTTTTCACAGCCGATACTATCATCATCAGTACGGGCGCACAGGCGCGCTGGCTTGGGCTTGATAGCGAACAAAAATTTAATGGCTACGGCGTTAGCGCTTGTGCCACCTGCGATGGCTTCTTTTACCGTGGTAAAGATGTGGTTGTCATAGGCGGCGGCAACACAGCCGTTGAAGAAGCGCTTTATCTGTCTAACATCTGTAGCAAAGTAACGCTTATTCACCGCCGCGATGAACTGCGATCAGAGAAAATTTTACAAAACCGCCTGTTTAAAACTGAAAATATCGAAGTGAAATGGAACAGCGTTCTTGGCGAAGTACTCGGCGACGAAGAACCTCTGGGCGTAACTGGTGTGCGGATCAAAGATGTAAACACTGGCGACAGTGAAGAACTGAGTGTCCACGGTGTATTTATCGCCATTGGCCACACCCCGTCAACTGAGCTGTTTGTTGGCAAGCTACCAATGGACGATGAGGGCTATCTCATAAAGCACGCCGATAGCACCGCAACTGACATTCCTGGTGTCTATGCTGCGGGCGATGTGACCGACAAAGTGTTCCGCCAAGCGGTGACCGCCGCTGGCATGGGCTGCATGGCAGCACTTGAAGCTGAAAAATATATCGCTGAGTTGGATGATTAAGGAAAGACCAAGGAGCCTGCATGCTTGACTGGGACAAATTGAGGATTTTTCACGTGGTGGCGACAGCAGGCAGCTTCACTGAGGCTGCCGCTCGCCTTAACTGCAGTCAATCTTCGATCTCTCGTCAAATCCGCACACTTGAAGAAAGTTTAAACGTCTCGTTGTTCACCCGCCACGCGCGAGGTCTTGTATTGACCCAAGAAGGCCAGCAACTACTGCAAACCACCCACGATGTGACAGCAAATATTGAGAGCACCGAGCGGACCCTGCGCGAATCTAAAGCCCAACCCTTTGGTGAGCTAAAAGTGACGACGATGGTAACCTTTGGTGCGGTGTGGCTCACCCCACATTTAAAAGAGTTTATCGAACTTTACCCAGACATTAATATAAAGCTAATTCTAGCCGATGAAGACCTTGACCTATCGGCTGGTGAGGCTGATGTGGCGATCCGCTTACACGATCCGTCACAGGCCGACCTAATCCAACGCCCACTCGCAACCTTCCATAATCATATTTATGCAAGCCCTGAGTATTTGGACCGTATGGGGGTTCCGCAAACGCCTGAAGACCTTGAGCATCACGAGATTGTAAGCTTTGGCTCAGGCATTCCGCATGCAATGAAAAACCTCAACTGGTTGGCGGAAAGTTCAAAAAAGAAAGCCGGCAACAATGTGGTGCTGGAAGTGAATAACATGTACGGGCTGCTGCACGCTGTAGAGGCTGGTATTGGCCTAGCGGCCCTGCCCGATTATTTGGTCCATAACCGCGGCAACTTGGTACGGCTCTTATCAGACAGCGAAAGCGCGAGCTTTCCTAGCTATTTCTGTTATCCTCCAGAACTGCGAGGCTCCAAGCGGATCGCCGTGTTCAGAGACTTCATGGTCGACCAATTGCGAGCAGCCAGTAACATTTTATAATTATCATTTATGTCACTGAACCGACGCGCTGATAATTTTATCGCCTTCTTGCAAAGCCATCATCACATCCATACCTTTTGTCACCTTTGCAAAGACCGTATAGCGTCCATCTAGGTGGCGATTATTATTGATGTTGAAGAAAAACTGCAATGTGCCCGTATCTTTGCCCGATGTAGCGACCCCCAGTGTGCCAATTTCATGACCCAATCCCGGATGCCACTCTTCTCGTACTGTGCCCCACCGCGCAAAGTCATTGTTGGTGCGTTCCCCTGCTTGGGCGACAAAATTGCCGATCACACGGTGAAACAACATACCATCAAACCCGCCTTCTGTTGCCAGCGATACAAAGTTATGGGCGACATATGGCGCCTCCATAAGCGTTTTAACCGTGATGTCACCGCGCGTTGTTGTAAAGTGAATATCTCTGCCAGTAGCAGCATATGCTTCAACTGATGAAACAGTGTCACGTGCGCCACTACCACTCTCAAGTTCAGGTAAGCTTAGCGCCGTGCGTGCTGCATCTCGCACATGCGGGTTACTGTAATCAGTGGAAAGCTCTAAAATTGCCGATTGATAGGCAGCGAGCTTCGACAAAATAGCAATGGATTTAGCCTTGCGGTATGCATTATCGCCCGCAAACCATGTTTTTGCGACCTCATTCGCGGCTGATACATCCAATTTCGCCAGCCCTGCTAGTGCACGCGCAGCAATCATGTCAGACGGTGCCTTTACGCCCTCAACGAACAAATCGTGGTTTGCCATATAACGATCGCGCTCTTCGCCTTTAATATCTCGTGGCAAGGCTAGCGCCTCAAAACGCAGCGCAGATTTACCGTTTAGCGCAATATCTCTAATTGCCGCCTTCGCTATGTCGCTGTTTGACCGCAGCAAACCCTTCACCGCTTCCATCTGAATAGCACCGCTCTCGTGGTTGAGCGCCTCTATGTAAACTTGAACGTCTGTACCCGCACTGCGCCTTAGAACGCGCAGCAATAAGGTCTTGGCTTCTATGTTGGAAGCACTCTCGTATGCCGCTATCACGTCGACCATTGGAATAACGTCGTAGAGATTTCCTACCCGCGCTAAAAAATAGCCCGCCGCTTTACTAAGCGCGCCGTCACCTTGAGTCATTTTGAGCACAGCCGCATAATCAACGCCCTTAATATCAGCAGCATTAAAGCGCTTATAGGCGATCACCTGCATCATACCGTCCATAATTCCGCGCTGACGCACAGCATTATCGGTGATGGTTAGTTCGCCCGCCAAATAAATCAAACCTGTTTCATCAATCAACCGACCCATAGCATTATAAATTTCCGCAACGACTATATCGCTAGTCTCTACACGCACGCGTTTGCGCATCACGTCCAAGGCCGCTGGGTCACCTGATATACCAGCCGCGAAAGCCGCCATGCGACGTACGTCGATGTCTTCATCACTGAGTGATGTTATAATCTGCGCTGTGACTTGCTCCCCACCGATATGCCCTAGTGCTTTAAGTGCATTGATCCGCACGTTTTTGTCAGGGCTTGTGGCACCTGATGTCAGTGCAGGGCTCGTGATATCTCGTAGATCACCCGCTTGTAAAATCGGGTCACCAACCTCCGCCTCACCGCAGCTAACAAGCAGTGCAAGCCCAGCGCCGATGATTGCCGATGTTTTGAAATACTGTTTCATGATATTCCCCTTTTTCATGATATGCCCTTTGCCCTCAGTCTCGTTTATGATCTCTGCTTTGATATCGCTCACTGTAAACAATATTCACTGCCTTGGGTAGATATGTGTTGGGCGAACGATACGAATCAACATGCTATGCATTTATCGCATAGCTGATATTTGAAATAAATGGGTTCTCACTAGCCCATCCTGTCTCTATAAGCATGTGCATAGACAGCAACGCTGTTGAGTTTTGTGTAAAGTTTTGATGGGAATCCCCCTAAGATCACCATCAACAGTCGGCTCCAGGAACCCCCCTCCCCTCTTCCCCCTCCTGGAGCCGATTTTCATCTTCCCCAAGATGACCTCCCTTAAAATTTGGGCTCCAGTTTTCTGGAGCCCATTTTTTTGGGATTAAGGTAATAAGAGAATAAGAGAATAAGAAGGTTTAATTCTTAGCAAGTTCGCCAGCACGGTCTTTAGCCGCGCGAACAGCACGGCGCAAGCTACGGGCCATGCCGTCTTCCGCCATCAACACATCAAGAGCTGCAGCGGTTGTGCCATTTGGGCTTGTGACATTGCGGCGAAGCTCCGCCACACTCACGTCGCTTGCCTCCAAGAGCCCAGCGGCACCAATGATGGTGCTGCGTGCCAGCTGCATAGCAGCGTCTTGTTCCATACCAGCGGCAACGGACGCTGCCGCCAAGCTTTCCACCAGATAAAATACATAAGCAGGACCAGAACCAGAGGTCGCAGTGACCACATCAATGAGCGCTTCCGTGTCGACCCATAAGGTTTCACCGACAGCACTTAACAGCATTTCAGCTTGGGCTTTATGGATGTCTCTGCATCGCGCATTCGCAGCGAGCCCTGTTATACCTTTGCCGATAGCGGCTGGTGTATTTGGCATAGCGCGAACCACAGGTACGTCGCCTAGCTCCGCCTCAAAACGCAAGATCGGTGTACCTGCTGCAATCGAGATCACAAGACTTTCGCCGCCCACTACAGCCTTAAGGCTTGGCAGCACCACATCCATCATCTGTGGCTTCACTGCGACAATCACCGTAGCAGCGGTTACGCCGCTCAGATCATCTGCCGAAGCCACAACCGTTGCACCGTCCATAGCAGGCATTGCAGGATCCACAACAACAAGCCCAGATGCATCCAAGCCTGCTGATAGCCAACCCGCCATCAACGCGCCGCCCATATTGCCCGCACCAACGAGTAGCAGTGGTGCCTCTTTTGTGTATGTAAATTTGGTCATAGCCTGTCCTTACGTGTTCTTAGCGACACTATTGATGGAAAGCCGCAGGAGAGCAAGGCCTAAAGGAGACGGGCCAGAAAAAGATAAAGAAAAAGGGATGACGTTTCCATCATCCCTCTTCATTTATCCTATTTGTAAAGTTTTAGGCTGATCCAACGCAGTCTAGCATTGCTGCATCAATTGCATCTTTTGGTGATCGTCCACCCCATAGTACAAACTGGATAACAGGATAGAACCGCTCACACTCCCCGAGTGCGGTTTCTATCAAAGTTGCAAGATGGTCCTCCCCAGGCCCCATCCCGCTTGCATCAGCTAGGCTTGCATGCCTAAACATCAGCGCTCCCTCTTCTGTCCAATAATCAAAATGACCGAGCCACATGCGCTCGTTGAGCATGCCAATGGTCTCGTAAATGGCGGATAGTTTTTCTTCTGGTACGCGCGCATCGAACATACAAATGAACTGTAGAGTATTCAGATCAGTGCGCCAAAAAAAGCGGAGTTCCATGTCGCAGTAGCTGCCCTGTACCATCAGCGTAATTTCATCATCGCTGGCGCGGTTAAAACCCCACTCATTGGCGGAGGCTAAATCCTCGACCATGTCTAAGGGATTAATAACACTGGTTTGAATTTCGTCGGCTATTAGACTAGTCATTTCGTCCTCCCCCCAGAGTTTTGACTATCGGCCTTAAGTGGCGACCGACGGTTGTTTCGTCGGCTCTAACAAATCAGCAATAACAACGAAATACACAAAATCTGGTTCCTAAAGTTAGTTTGCCACTAGATGTAGCGTGCCACCCTAGATGAGTTGGATCAAGCAAAGAATGTGTTTTGGGGGTCAAAATCTTGTGGATAAATCTTAAAAGCCGCAAAAACAAAGGCTACGGGAGATTTACTTTTTCCCGTAACCTCAGCCACTTATCGAGCGGAGTGAATCTAATGATTCAATCTGATATTTTTTTGATGCTTTTTTAGCCAGAAAAGCGCTTATCTTTAAGATTATTTAGCGCTATCGCCTTTAAGCGCATCAATTTCAGCGCGAAGTGCATCATTTTCTTCTCGCGCTTTGGCGGCCATTTCACGCACAACATCGAACTCTTCACGTGTCACAAGGTCCATTGTCGAGAGCTGACGGTCGAGCCATGCACGGAAGCTTTCTTCCATTTCGCCCTTCACAGAGTGGAGCGCACCAGCGGCACCGCTTGCCACACGAGAAATGTCATCAAATATTTTATTTTGCGATTGCATATCTTTTTGTCCTTTGCTCGGTCTTTATAAGACCATACCGTAACTTCTTACCCCTTGATATGGTGTTTTGCTAGTGTGATTGCAAGTCTAAACTGTGGGTAACCACCGCGACCAAGTGCCGCAATACTTGACTTGCTAGCCGCCCTCGCCATGATGCACTGAATAGATTTACCCTCTAGGGGGCCACATGAGGACCACACCGTTATGATTGAAGCGCTCGCAACCACCCACCTGACTTACCCCAATATTGACCCTATCATTTTTCAGATTGGTTCGTTTGCGCTGCGTTGGTACTCGCTCGCTTATATTGGTGGTTTGCTATTTGGCTGGTGGTATATCCGCCGCATGTTGGGGCGCCCAGGCGCGCCCATGTCCGTCGATCACATTGATGATTTTATCACATGGGCCACGATCGGAGTAATCGCGGGTGGTCGCTTGGGCTATGTGTTATTTTATAATTTCAGCTATTATATCTCCAACCCAATCGATATTTTTAAGCTTTGGGACGGCGGCATGAGCTTCCACGGTGGAGCCATCGGCGTTATCCTTGCGGTAATTTTCTATAGTCGAAAACACAAGCTTAATATGTTCGCCTTTGCCGATTATGTCGCAATGGTCTCACCAGTAGCATTACTACTTGGGCGAGCTGCCAACTTTATCAATGGTGAGCTTTGGGGTCGGCCTACGGATGCTTGGTACGGTATGATTTTTCCCGCTGACCGTCTGCAGCTTGTGCGCCACCCCAGCCAGCTTTACGAGGCTTTCCTTGAGGGGATCGTGCTTTTTGCCGTACTTTGGTGGCTCAGCCATAAAACTGATCTTTTAAAGAAACCCGGCTTCATCGCAGGTATTTTCTACATCGGCTATGCCCTAACCCGCTTTGCGGTTGAGTATGCCCGCGAGCCCGACCAGCATATTGGTCTGATGTGGGACTTCATCTCTCGTGGCCAAATCCTAAGTCTACCAACGCTCGCCTTTGGGCTGTGGCTCATTTGGCAGGCCCAGCGCCCAAAAAGTCCAATGCCCAAATAAATGAGGGAGATGGAGGCATATTTAGCGCAGCGCATCCGCACAACAGGGCCTATCACCCTTGCTGACTATATGGGCGACTGTTTGATGCACCCAGACCATGGCTACTATCAACAAGAACGCATTTTCGGCGCCGATGGTGACTTTATCACCGCGCCTGAAATATCGCAGATGTTTGGTGAAATGATCGGTCTGTGGCTTGCCAACCGCTGGCAGGCTATGGGTGCGCCCACCCGCATTAACCTAATTGAGCTAGGCCCCGGTCGTGGCACGCTGATGGCTGATGTGCTTGCCAGCACCCGCAGTGTCGCAGGTTTTCATGATGCGCTAACCGTACATTTTCTTGAGCTTAGCGAACAGCTCCGCGCAGAACAAAAAAAGGCGGTGCCAAGTGCCACGTGGCATAGCAGCCTAGCGACCATCCCGAACGGGCCTGTGCTTGTTGTTGCTAACGAATTTTTTGATGCGCTGCCCATTCACCAATTTGAATTCAAAGATGGTATTTGGTTTGAGCGCTCTGTCACCCTTGATGGTGATGAAAACTTAAAGATGGTCCTGACGGAGCCAAGTGCAAAGCTCGCGCTGGTGCCAGAGCATTTACGCAAACCAAAAGGCAATGCTGTGGTGGAAGTTTCCCCAGCATCCATTGGTATTATGCGCGATATCGGTGACCGCCTTAACAACGACGGCGGCGCGGCACTGATCATCGACTACGGTTATGACCATGCCAATTTCGGGGATAGCTTTCAGGCAGTGAAAGACCACCGTTACTGTGATGCACTCACAGCCCCTGGCAAAGCGGACATAACAGCCCATGTAAATTTTGAGAGCCTGAAACGTATGGCAATGGATGCGGGACTTCAAGTTGGCGGGCCCACAGGGCAAGGGCAATTCCTTATGCAACTTGGGCTGGGGAGCCGCGCAAGTGCGCTCGTGAAGGGTAAAAGTGAAGAGCAGCATGCGGAGGTGTTCTCAGCCCTCAAGCGCCTCACAGCGCCCGACGAAATGGGTACGCTTTTCAGGGTGCTCTCAGTCACTGATATCGACCAAGAACCCGCACCAGGCTTTCTAGTTGGAAACGGATCATGAGCCTAAGCTTCACTTTTGACGCACTGCAGAGCGATCTTGTTACGCACGGTTTTTTCACCCGCAGCGACGGGGTCAGTCGCGGCATTTACAGCGGACTTAATTGCGGTATTGGCAGTAATGACGACCCCGACACAGTAGCTGAAAATCGCCGCATTGTCGCAGCCGAGCTTGCAAATCGCCGCGATGTCCCCCTTGTCAGTTGCTATCAAACCCATAGCAGCACTTGCACCACGGTCACTGCCGCTTGGCAAGTGGATGATCGCCCCGAAGCAGATGCAATGGTGACCAATAAAGCGGGGATAATACTCGGTATTTTAACCGCGGACTGCGCCCCCGTTTTGTTTGTTGACCATGCGAACCACGTGATCGGCGCGGCACACGCAGGCTGGCAGGGCGCGGTAAAGGGCGTGGTTGAAAACACCGTCGCTGCCATGGAAGCGCTCGGTGCCAACCGTGACACAATTATCAGCGCCGTTGGCCCATGCATTCAACAAGCGTCTTATGAGGTAGATTTGACTTTTCGTGACAAGGCTCTCGCGTACGCCCCTCACGCTGAAGGCTTTTTTGTAAGCGGCGTAGACGACACACATCTACAGTTTGACCTGTTTGGTTTTGTCCACGGTGAGATCACGCACGCCCAAATCCCACCGGCTGAGAGCGCAATGACTCCCTATGACACCTACGCGGACGAATCGCTTTTTTATTCATTCCGTCGCAGCACACACAAAAACGAACCAGATTACGGCCGACAGGTCTCAGCGATCATGCTGAAAGCATAGCTAGAAACCTAGGCTGACCTTGCCTTTACGCCATCCTCACGCTTTTCATCCACAAAAAATTCCATGCCTGCTAGACAGCCGACCACTGACCTTGATAATAAGGCAACGACCGAGCGTACTATTCACGCTCACGGCAATTCAAAGCCTCAGGGAGAGCACGCATGGGTATGAAAATTATGGCAGGCAACTCAAACCGCCCGCTCGCAGAAGCCATCGCAGATTATTTAAACATTGAGCTTACTAAAGCTGACGTGAAACGTTTCAACGATGAAGAAATTTGGGTTGAGATTAAAGAAAATGTTCGTGGTGAAGATGTGTTTGTGGTGCAACCCACAAGCTATCCTGCCAACGATAACCTGATGGAACTCTTGGTCACAATAGATGCGCTACGCCGTGCGTCTGCCCGCCGTATCACAGCAGTTATCCCCTACTATGGCTACTCTCGCCAAGACCGCAAACCCGGCCCCCGCACACCTATCAGTGCAAAGCTGGTTGCCAACCTTATTACCGAAGCTGGTGCTGACCGTGTGCTAACAATGGATCTGCACGCAGGTCAAATCCAAGGTTTCTTCGACATTCCTACCGATAACTTGTTTGCGCTACCCGTTTTGGTCCGCGACCTTAAAGAAAAATACCAAGGCAAAGACGCAATGATCATCTCTCCTGACGTGGGCGGTGTGGCAAGGGCACGTGCCTACGCGAAGCGCTTAGATGTGCCGATCGCTATCATTGATAAACGCCGTGAGAAAGCTGGTGTCAGTGAAGTGATGCATATCGTTGGTGACGTTGAAGGTAAGCACTGCATCATCGTTGATGATATGTGCGACACAGCTGGCACACTTTGTAATGCTGCAGAAGCACTCATTAAAAACGGTGCTCTGTCCGTATCAGCCTACGTGGCGCACGGTGTGCTGTCTGGTCCTGCGGTGAAACGCATCACTGCATCCGTTATGGACGAAGTGGTCGTAACGGACACCATTTGTGGCAACGAAGCTGTTCAAGCCTGTGATAAAATCCGCCACTTAACCGTGGCACCTTTGCTGGCTGAAGCGATTAACCGCATCAGCCACGAAACTAGCGTTTCTAGCCTGTTTGAATAGTCGGCAAACCGCTTAATAATTACCCTAGAAAGCGCTCCTACTGGGGCGCTTTTTTTTAAGGGCGTAAAAATCCCTAAGCCTTAAGCACAATAAGGCTTGCAATCCTATACGAATCACCGTAGACCACGCCATCTCTCACGCGTACAACGCGCGCGAGGGTAAAAACCCGTCGGTCCATCCCTGGAGGTACGGCGGTCTGGTATTGAGCAATGAAGTTCACCAGTTAAATTATTGGAGACAACAAAATGTCTAGTTTTGTAAAAATCGACGCCTCAGCGCGTGAACGCCTTGGCAAGGGAGCCTCGCGTGCATCACGTCGCGAAAACTTGATCCCATGTGTGATTTATGGTGGTAAAAAAGAACCATCCTCAATCACTATTCCTTTGAACATGATCGTACGTCTTATCAACCGTGGTGGCTTCTTGTCACACACATACGCCATCAACGTTGACGGCACTGTTGAAAAAGTGGTTCCACGTGACCTTCAACTTCACCCAGTAACTGACACGCCTATGCACATCGATTTCTTGCGCCTCACAAAAGGCTCCGTGATCACCATGAACATTCCTGTGCATATTACCGGCGAAGAAGAGAGTGAAGGCCTCAAGCTTGGTGGTGTTCTAAACATGACACGCCATGACATCGAGCTTAACTGCCAAGGCGATAGTATCCCTGAAGCAGTTGAAGTATCCGTTGCTGGACTTGAGATGGGCGATGCTGTTAAACTCAGCGACATTACGCTTCCAGAAGGTTGTGCACCAACCATTACAGACCGTGACTTCACTATCTGTTCTATCGCTGCACCATCTGCTGTTAAGTCTGCTGGCGAAGAAGACGAAGAAGACGAAGGTCTTGAAGGCGAAGAAGGCGAAGGCGTTGAGGGCGAAGGCGGCGAAGGCGAAGCAGCCGACGGCGAAGCGTCAACAGAAGACAAATAAAGGGTTAGCGCAGCTCTGCTGCGCTCACAGCCCTAAAGAAGGGGGTTCATTATGCTGCTCATTGTTGGTCTGGGTAATCCTGGCAACAAATACGCAGAGAACCGCCACAACATTGGTTTTATGGCGGTGGACGAGATTGTCTGCCGCCATAACTTTTTGCCCGAGCGAAAGCGTTTTAACGCGCTGACCCATGAGGGCAAACTCGGCGACACCAAAGTATTAGTGATCAAGCCACAAACCTACATGAACAACAGCGGGCAGTCAGTGGCGGAAGCCGCGCGCTTCTATAAAGTTGATGCCGATAGCATTATCGTCTTCCATGATGAGCTTGACCTTGCGGCGGGTAAAATTCGCGTTAAGCAAGGCGGCGGGCATGCAGGGCATAACGGTTTGCGCAGCATCACCGACCATATGGGCGCGAACTTCCACCGTGTGCGCGTTGGTATTGGCCACCCAGGCGATAAAGCTAAAGTACATAACCACGTGCTGGGTGATTTCGCCAAAAGTGACATGGGCTGGGTAACCGCCCTCACTGACGAGATCGGACGACGAGCAAAGTGGCTCACAAGTGACATCACACGCTTTCAAGCGGAAGTGACACAAGCTGTGGCACCGAGCAAGCCAACAACAGATAAAGCGAGTGCGCCTAAAGCTACAAAAGCAAATAAGGCGGCACCCGCAAAAGCAACAAAAGACACGCCGAGTGAGGGCCCAATGGCAGCGGCTCTTAAGGCGCTAAAAAAATTAACTGGAGATAAGTAATGGGTTTTAAATGTGGCATCGTTGGCCTTCCAAATGTGGGTAAATCCACACTTTTTAATGCACTGACCAACACAGCGTCAGCGGCAAGCGCCAACTATCCTTTTTGTACCATTGAACCCAACGTGGGCGCAGTACCCGTGCCCGACACGCGCCAATATGAACTGGCTGAAATTGCAGGCTCTGCCAACGTTATCCCTACCCAGCTTGGTTTTGTCGATATAGCAGGTCTCGTGCGCGGCGCGAGCAAGGGCGAAGGCCTCGGCAATCAGTTTCTAGCCAATATCCGCGAAGTAGACGCCATCTGTCACGTTGTACGCTGCTTTGAAGACGACGACATCACCCACGTAGAAGGCCGCATCGACCCAGTAGACGACGCAGAGACCATCGAAACCGAATTGATGCTCGCTGATCTAGAAAGCCTTGAGGGCCGTGTCCATAACCTTAGTCGCAAAGTACGCGGCGGCGAGAAAGAAGCCATCGCAGTTATGGCGATGATCGAAAAGGTCATCCCTGTTCTAACCGAAGGCAAAGCCGCGCGTGAAGTTGAAATTGCAGACGAGGAAGAACAAAAAACTCTCGACATGTTGCAGCTACTAACCAGCAAACCGATCATGTATATCTGCAATGTTGACGAAGACAGCGCAGCGGAGGGCAATGAGTTTTCTAAAGCCGTTGAAGAGATGGCAAAAAAAGTGGGCGCGGCTTGCGTCACGATCAGCGCTGCTGTGGAAGCTGAGATATGCTTGCTTGAAGAAGACGAAGATAAAACAGAATTTTTGGAAGCCTTGGGTCTTGGTCAAACGGGCCTTGCACGCGTTATCCGCGCTGGCTACGACTTACTTGATCTGGTCACCTACTTCACTTGCGGCCCTAAAGAAACCCGCGCATGGACCATCACACGCGGCACCAAAGCGCCTCAGGCCGCTGGCGTCATTCATACTGATTTTGAAAAAGGCTTCATCCGCGCTGAAACCACAGCCTACGACGACTATGTTGGCTGCGGCGGTGAGCAAGGTGCAAAGGACGCAGGTAAGATGCGCCTTGAGGGTAAAGACTATGTGGTGCTAGACGGTGATATCTTGATGTTTAGGTTCTCTAACTAGATCCCTACTTCCGTGCAGTCAGAAGCTTTGACGGCTTGTCACTCATCAACTGATTATTAAAATGAACGCGCCTCTCGCTATCTTGAGAGGGCGCAACATCTGCTGCCATGCCACGGCCAGAAAACCATTTTGCAGCAGCCGCAAGCCCTGCCTCACTGATACTGTTTATCCGCTCACGCCCACTTTGTTTGGTCTCAATAAGACCAGCTGCGCGCAGTATGTTTAGGTGCTTAACCACCGCAGGACGGCTCATGCTGTCAAAAACACTCGCAACCTCACCTGCTGGCATAGCGCGCTGCATAAGCATCTCAATGATCTGCAAACGCGTCGCATCACCCAGCGCTGAAAACTTATCTGAAACAGCCATACAGCCTCCTTACGTTACCATTAAGTTACATATATACGTTACTTTTAAGTTACATGTAAAGAAGATTGTGTGTCGAGGGTCACGGTAATTAATACTCCAACCGAAGAGCGACTAGCGATGAGGCAAGGGCCTTGCGCCCGTCGCGCCTGGTGGCGCGGAAGCCTAAGGGCGGATAGCCCGTCCGGCGACTGAGGTCATAAATAAAGAGTTTTTAAAACACCAACGGTAATATAATCGCCGTTAGAAAACCGTTGAGCGCCATAGCGAAGCTGGAGGCCGCCGCCATAACCGCACTGATCTTGAGCGTTTCGGCGGTGGCGACACCGTGGCCGTTTACCCCCATCGCGAGGCCGCCTGCCACAGGGTCATCCACCTTTAAAAGACGCAGAAAAGCCGGACCAAAGATAGCGGTCAGGAGTCCTGTAAAAATCACCACTGCGGCGGCAAGCGAAGGCAAGCCACCGATGCTATCAGAGACAACCAGTGCAAAAGGCGTCGTGATCGCGCGAGTCGCGAAACTGGCATAAATTTCGGGAGAGAACCCCACAAACTTAATAACGCTGAGTGCCACCACCACCGAGACGAGAGACCCACCAACAAGCCCTGCTAGCACAGCTGTAGGCTCTGCCCTTATCGCCGCGCGGTTTTCATACAGTGGCACAGATAGCAGCATCGCCGCTGGCCCAAGTAGATACGACAGCGCGCGTGTGTCATGTTCAAAACCAACAAGCAGTGGGTCTGCTGCCATGACAAAATAAATGAGGAATACGGAAATGATGACAATCGGCAAGATCATTGGATGCAGCAAAGCACGCTCACCGCACCGCCGATAGAGCCACGATGACGCCGCGTAGAGAATAAAAATTACAGATATCCAAATAATCATTCCCATCAACCCTGCTCCCGCTTGGAGAAAAGCTTATAGAGCCACACGGTTGCTGCCATTCCAGCAATGGAGCTCAGCAATATTGCTGTGAGGAACCACAGCCCATGCTCTATGATGATATCAAGGTGGCGCAGCGCGAGTATAGCGGGCGGAATAAAAAACAGTGGTAGGAACTTGAGTAAGATATTAGCAGCGCGGTCTATAAAGCTTGGCACGCGAGCCAAAAGCATAAAGCTGATAAACAACAAAGCCATCGCTGCAACAGGCGGTGGAAAAGTGATGCCAAGCTTTTGCATGACAGTTTGTAGCAGCCAATACAGCGCCACCACAATAATCACACTCATCGCAGTATGTGCTTTGTTGATCATATATTCCCCTCTTGGCAGCGCAAAAATCTCGGTCCATAGTTACGCTCAGCATTAGATAGTTAAGTTAAGCATTAGACTGGGAGTTAAGATCATGTTCAAGCTATATTTTGAGGACCTAAATGTAGGTGACTGCTCTGAATTTGGCCACTATCAGGTGACCGAAAAGGAAATCATCGAGTTCGCCACCTTGTATGATCCACAGCCCTTTCATCTAAGTGATGACTTTGCAAAACATACTCCGCTTGGCGGCCTGTGCGCCAGCGGGTGGCACACCTGCTCCATGATGATGAGCATGATCGTGGCCCACATGAAAGAGGTTGGCTTCGCTAGTCTCGGCGCTCCTGGCATCGACGATTTAAAATGGCGAACACCCGTTCGACCCGGTGATATTTTGACCGTAAAACAAGAAATTGATGAAAAAATACCATCAAAATCTCGGCCCGACCTTGGAATCGTCCGTATCCATAACTATGTATACACAAGTCAGGGCATATTAGTCTTGGACATGTTAGCTAATGTTATGGTGGCATGTCGCCCAAAAGAGGCACAGTAAGAACAAAAATAAAACGATAAACACGACAAATACATGGAGGAAACGATGACTATTAAACAAACAATTACCAGCTGTATGCTTGGTGGCGCGATGGTGCTGACCAGTGTTGCAGGCGTTGCAATGGATGACCCAAAAGGCCTAAACAAAGAAGAACTAAAAGAAGCTGAAAAGGCTTTTCAAGAAGTTTGCCTTGAAGACGGTGATAACACTGTCGGCGAGTGCGTTTGTGTTGCGGGCGTCTTGAAAAAAGAGCTCCCCAAAAAACATTACCATGTATTGATGGACCTAGTTGCCCACGGCGCGGCTGATGAGCGCGGCGAGATCAATATGGAAGACGAAGACGTGGAGCGCATCATGGAAGAGCACGATGTTGGCTTCTTCACACTGGTTAACTTCACCTTTCAAATCGTTTCGGCAGCTGAAGAGCTTGAAAAATGCGGCATAGACGACGACGGCGTTAAAATTACTATATAGAATTGACAGATACGGCGTCAGGGTAGCATGCTGCCCTGACGTTTTTATGCTTAAGATAAGGTTTGCATCATGATCCGCGCTTTGGGCCTTGCCCTAATTTCAATCCCCCTACTCGCGTTGGCACCACAAGACAGCGCAGCCGATAAAAAAATATGGGCCAACATGGAAGCTCGTATTAATACAGCCTGCATCAAAAAAACTGGCGATGCAGCACTCTGCGCGTGTATTCAGGGTGAAACCCGCGAGAAAATGCCACAAAAAGACTATCATTTCATTTTAGAAGCCATCAACAGCACTGAAAACCTAGATATGGATGCACTGCGCGCGAACTTCAAAAAGTATAATTTTGAGCGTAGTGACTTTGAGCAGATTGCAGTGAAACTACAGTTGGTGGAAGACGCAGCAGAAGAAAAATGCGAAGCGGTGATTGCTCAAGTCTCTGCACCCTAAGCAGCTCTTCTTTTTTTGATGAAGCGCAGCAGTAAAAGCGCAACCGCAATCCACATATATATGCGCGGCTCCATCTGAATACCCTTACGCATCATAATGAAATGCAGTGGCCCCAGTAGCGCGACGCCGTAAATCATATAATGAATTTTCTGCCATGTCTTGGCACCCAACCGCTTAATCCAACCCTTGGTGGAGGTTACCGCCAGCGGTGTCAGCATCAAAAAGGCTAGCATGCCGATGGTGATATAGGGCCGTTTGATGATATCCGCGACGATTTCACCAATATCCAAATATTTCGCGAGCCAGACATAACTGATGATATGCAGCACAACATAGCTATAGGCCCACAGTCCGACCATGCGGCGGAACTGCATCAAGCTCCTCAGTTTTTTAATCCGTGCAAGCGGTGAGACAAGAAGCGAGGCCAACAGTATCCGCAGCGCCCAATCACCCGTCGTATGATGGGTGGTCTCTTGTGGATTAAAACCAAGCTCGTGCGGCATGTAGTTCAACGCATAATACCAATTAAGCGCAAGCCACAGGGCTGGCAGCGCAATAGCCAAATGCACAAGCGCTTTCAAGGCACCACGTTTTTGTTTTTTTGACAGCACTTAGTGATTTTTCCTTAGGTCCATACCCTTATATAGTTCCGCAACCTCACCACCGTAACCGTTGAACATCAATGTGTCGCGCCGCCTAAACTCACCAATACGTTGCTCGGTTTTCTGGCTCCACCGTGGATGGTCAACTTCAGGATTTACGTTGGAATAAAAACCATATTCACGGTTAGAGTAGCCACCCCAACTGGTTCTAGGTTGTTTAGAAACAAATTTAATTTTCACAATAGATTTAATCGATTTATAACCGTATTTCCACGGCACCACTAGCCGCATGGGCGCACCGTTTTGGTTGGGCAGTTCTTTGCCGTACATGCCAACTGCCATCAATGTAAGCGGGTTCATCGCTTCGTCCATCCGCAAGCCTTCAACATAAGGCCACGACAGCACGCGCGAGCTAATACCCGGCATTGATTTAGGGTCCGCTAGCGTTTCAAACTGAACAAACTTGGCATTACTCGTTGGGTTGAACTTACTAAGTATTGCGCTCAGCGGTACACCGATCCACGGCACTACCATCGACCATGTCTCTACACAGCGGAGACGGTAAATGCGTTCTTCAAGGGTGTTAAAATCAATAAGGTCATGGAGATCATACTTACCAGTTTTTTCAACGTGCCCTTCAACCTCAACCGTCCACGGTGACACTTTCATAGTGTGAGCGTTTTTCGCAGGATCACTTTTACCAGTGCCAAACTCATAAAAGTTATTATAGCCTGTCGCGGCACTGCGATCCGTTATCTCACGGCTAAGGTCGTTCGCACCGCTTTTATACGCGAGCGCTTTTAGCACACGTTCGTCAGCCGCACTCAGCGGAACACCGCCAATAGCAGAGGCACCAGCAACCGCTGCCGCCATCATCATAAAATCACGCCGCGAATGCATGAGCGCTTCGTCGGTTACGTCATTTTCGCTTAGCTGCCACGTTGGTTTTTTCTTAATCAGCATATGTATCCTCGCTTTATAACTCGGGCTTACATCTGATATAGGGCGCGATGGGCTTGGCGACAAATAACAAAAAAGTTATGAGCGCATTATCAACGCTGAAAATCGTAGACCGAGCCAAGGTTGAGTATCTGAGTAAGCCTGTCCATGGCTGCAAAACTCTCTTCCATCAGCAGTGGGTCAGCTAGGTCATCAGGCGCGACACGATCACGGTAATGATCATCGATCCAGGTCTCTAAATCAGCGAACAGTGCATTATCCAAGAGCACACGTGCACCCATCGCTGCCATATCATCACTGTTCATCACTACGCGCAGCCGCAAGCAGGCTGGTCCGCCGCCGTTGCGCATACTCTCACGCACATCCATGTAATCCGCTTGTTTGATACGAGTGTCATTCTCCGTAAGCCAAGAGACATATGAATGCACTTCAGGATTATCTTTTGATTCCATCGGCAATATTAGCGTCATGCCGTCAGAATTTGGACTAGAGATAAGCTGGCTGTTAAACAGATAGGACTTGATAGCTGATGCCAGAGAAACTTTATCGCGCGGCACTTCAATAAAATGCATTTTTGTTTTGCCCATCGCGCTTTGTAGCTCAGCCTGCAACGCCGCAGGGTCCGCGAAAGCATCTTGGTGATAGAAGAAGGTGTCTTCATTGCTCACCGCAACCACGTCGTTATGAAAGGCTCCCGCGTTGATTGCCGCAGGATTTTGCCGCACGAACACAGCTTTTTTGTCATGGAGACCATGCTGTCGCGCAATCGCCGCACTAGCCTCATATGTTTGGCGACCGGGGAACGTAAGGTCTTTACTGTCATCAAAAGCTTTGCGTCCATAAACAAATAGCGCCACGCCTTCGTCGCCGTAACTAGCGCAAAAACGGTTGTGATTAGCCGCGCCCTCATCCCCCATGTGAATGCCGCCAACAAGCGGTGCATGGTGTGCGAAACGATCTCCCTCTGGGAAGATGCGCGCCAAAATCCGTGCGGTGGTCTCGTCTTCAATGGAGCGGTGATACATGGCCGCCAAGTTGGCAGCCGTAAAATGAGTGCGCCCGTCCGCCGTGTCAGGGGCGGGGCTGATGGTAGCGGCATTTGCCGTCCACATGCAGCTGGCACTCATCAAGTTAGCTACCAGCGCTGGGTCTGCTTTGTAAGCCGCTGCTAGCATATCACGGTCAGAGCCTGTAAATCCAAGCGCACGCAGTGATTTTAGATGGGGGCGATCTTGCGGTGGCAACAGACCTTGGGTCATGCCAAGGCTCATCAGGTGCCGCATTTTGCCCAAGCCCTGCTTTGCGCCTTCGCGTGGGTTAGAAACCCGCCCTTGGTTGCCAGCAGATGCCACATTACCATAGCTCAGCCCCGCATAATTGTGCGTAGGGCCCACCAAACCATCAAAATTTACTTCACGGTACGACATAACTTTTCCTTAAAACTTCAAACCCGTAGGGAGCGCTGCGACCTGCACTTTATCATCCACATTCTCAACACTGGCCACAGGATACGCGCAGTAATCAGCAGCATAGTATGCGCTGGGGCGGTGATTACCAGACAACCCCGGACCGCCGAAAGGCGCTGTTGATGCAGCACCCGTCAGTTGCTGGTTCCAGTTAACTATACCAGCCCGTGCGGCGGGGTAAAATGCATCATAATTGTCTTTATTATCACTGAGCAAACCAGCTGCTAGGCCAAAACGCGTATTGTTAGCTTCAGTAATGGCTGCAGTGAAGTTCGCAACGCGTATTAGCTGCAACAAGGGCCCAAAAACCTCTTCGTCAGCACGGTCTTTCACATCTGTCACATCCAGTAGCCCCGCTGAGACAAAAGCATCGCCGCGAGATAAGCGCTTAGCCTTAACAAGTGGCTCTGCGCCTGCTGCAATGAGTGTATCTTGCGCTGCAAGTACATTGGATGCGGCAGCCGCACTGATAAGCGGCCCCATATAAGTATCTTCTTCGTCGCCGACCGCACCAACGGTGATACCAGCTATGGCATTTTGTAACTCGGCGATGAAAGCATCACCGTCTGCACCTACTGGCACAATCAAGCGCCGCGCACAGGTACAACGCTGACCCGAGCTGATAAAAGCTGAGTTGATCGTCATGATCGCAGCCGCTCGGATATCTTCCACCTCGTGAACAATAAGCGGGTTGTTACCACCCATCTCGAGCGCGGTGATCACCTCTGGGCGACCGGCCAACTGTACGGCCAGCGCCTTGCCAGTACCCACACTGCCGGTGAACAATAAACCGTTGATATCCATGTTGCCCGCAAGCGCAATACCAGTGTCCTTACCGCCCTGCACGAGGTTTAGCACCCCATCAGGTAAGCCCGCTTCACGCCATGTTTTTACCATCAGCTCCGCCACAGCAGGGGTTAGCTCGCTTGGCTTAAACACCACCACATTTCCCGCGATAAGCGCTGGCACGATATGACCGTTCGGCAAATGCCCAGGGAAGTTATAAGGTCCGAAAACCGCCATCACGCCGTGCGGGCGGTGGGTAATCCTCGTGCGCATCACACCTGCCCCACCTGCTTTGGTGCCTGTGCGCTCATGGTATGATTTTATAGATATAGCGATCTTGTTGATCATCGCGGTGGCTTCGCCTAGCGCATCCCACATTACTTTGCCTGCTTCCCGCGCGATCAAGTCTGCGAGATCATTTTTCTTATTCGCCAGCAAGGCGCTATAGCGCTCTGCTACTGCAATACGGTCTTCAAGCGGGGTTGTCGCCCAGCCCACACATGCCGCACGCGCGGCTGCTACCGCGGCACTCACTTGCTCAGCGCTGGCCCCGTTGCCCTGCCAAAGCACCTCACCTGTGGCGGGGTTTTGAGAGGTCATGGGCGCGCCTGCACCCGCTTGCCACGTGATGCCGATAAGATGGGTCATTCCTTATTCCTCATCAGTTTTTATAAGGGATGAAAACACGATGACACCGCCGCTTTTCACCTTAAGCGCGCTGGCGATGTCGGATGATAGCCAGTGACCACCTGCGGTCTCTACCACATCGCCGAGCACCACTCTGAAATTAGAGAGCGATGCGTTCGCCACCATTTTCTCTTCGCTAGTCGTGTCGCCGTCGATTACGCCGCCAAGCTTGCATTTAGTGGCCTTTCTGAGGGTCCAAATCGCTTCTTTATGCACTTCAAACGCAGGGCCACCGTCAAATATGTCCACCGCATCAGCAAAACGAAAGCCTTCGTCCTCAAGCATCTTCACCGCTGGCAGTGCAGAAGCGTGCGGCTTGCCAATCACCGAACTCGCGCATTCAGGCAAAAGGCAAGTATACATTGGATAATGGGGCATAAGGTCCATAATAAACTGGTTATTGCCTTGTCCGTTAATCAGGTCCGCCTCTTCAAAGCTCATATCAAAGAACTTGCGACCTATCGCTTCCCAAAAAGGAGAGTGTCCATCATCGTCGACCCAACCACGAATTTCAGAGATAACCCTATCGGAGAAATGGTCACGGTGTGCCGCCATAAGAAGGTAACGTGCTTTAGCCAGCAAACGCCCTGCCCGCCCCTTGCGGTAATCAGGAGCCAAATAAAGCGTACATATCTCGGTCGCGCCAATGAAGTCGTTAGAAACTTGCAGCAGCGTGGTATCGACGCGCTTTTCTATTTCAGTGCTCTCCTGCGTGACGTGCAACAGGCGGTAAGTATAAAAAGGTTTGTTAAGACCAACACCAACTGCAATAGCAGACGTGCCGACCACTTTACCCGTATCGCTGTCTTCCAGCACCAACAAGTAATAAGCATTTTTCTTCAAATCTGGTTTTGAGGAAAAAGCCTTCAAGGAGTTTTCAATCCGTGACGCTAGCGCTTCCTTGCTTTTAGGCAGTGTGGTAAGGCCCACCCCTGCGGTGTTTGCAAGGTCTAATAGATCATCAAGGTCAGTACTTAGAACTGGACGAACGATTAACATATCCTATCCCCTAATTTTTGGCGCGGGTCAGCAGATGATCAAAACCACCCTCTGCCACCGCCATTAATATAAGCGTTGAGAGCTTTGCCCTCTCAGCCAAGCTTTCTACAATTAAAAACTCTTGCGCGCTGTGGATCATGCCGCCGCGCACACCAAGTGTGTCGACGTTGGCAAGCCCCGCTGCCGCTAGATTATTGCCCTCGCAGCAGCCCCCCGTCGCTACGTAGCTTACATCCAGCCCCAATGCGGCACCACAAGCCGCAATAAAGTCCATAAAGGCTTGGTTAACGGGTGAAATTTCTTTGGGTGGTCGATTAATACCGCCGTGAAGCATCACATCATAGCCTTCGCGCGTTTGCCACGGCGCGATAATCTCTTGCACTTGCCCTTCAAACCAATTGGCATCATCCTGACTTTCCAGCCTCACATTAAAACGGCAAATTGCAAGGTCAGGCACCACATTAGGCGCAACACCGCCGGTGATCACCGCAGGGTTCAACGTTAAACCCTCACGTTGACCAGACAAGCCAGCGAGCGCAACTATCATTTGAGACAGGGCCACCACCGCGTTTTTACCGTCATAAAAAGACCGTCCTGCGTGGGCTGCTAGCCCTTTGACCACAAGTGAATAATTACCACTGCCTTTACGCGCACCAGCCAGCGTGCCGTCCGCCAGCGCTGGTTCATACGTCATCCCCAAGTCAAACTTGGGTGCCGCCTCGCTTAAATGCTGACCAGAGGCAAGCGAGCCAGTTTCTTCATCTGGTGACAACATCACTTGCCAGCCAACCCGCCCAGCTAGGTCACTTTGCTCTAGCGCCATCAGCGCATGCAGCATCACGAGTATGCCGCCTTTCATGTCAGCAACGCCGGGTCCGTTTAGCGTGGCACCGTCCAGCCACGTGGTCTCTTGAAAGGGATGGTCCGTTGCAAAAACAGTATCCAAATGACCCGTAAGTAAAATCTGTCGCGGTGCATCAGCATGTTTGCGCAGCACAAGGATACGACCGTTAGATATGGTGTTTAAGCTACCATCCTCTGCCACCGCCTCACCGTCGGCTAAGTCGATAGTACTGATCTCAGCGTCTAGCGGGGCAGCCAGCGCTATAATCAGTGCTTCCATGGCTGCAATCCCCATAAGGTTGCGAGTGCCGGAGTTGACCTCCGCCCACGCGATGACAGTTTCAACCATCGCCGCTTGCTCGCTGTCAAGCCACTTCGCTGCGTTTTTAAACGCAGATAAATCTGTCACTGTATCTATGTCGAACGCTGACATTTTAGTTAACCCTCACCCCATAAATTACGCGTTTAAACACACGCCCCACTTCCTTGCTAGACAAGCAAACACGCTTGGTCAAGCTTAGTCTATGGCAAAAATTTGGGCCAATTCTTCCACTCATCGCAAGGACCGTTCATCTTATCGCTAATGATCTATAACTTAAGGCAGGCATATGTATCATTCATGTGTGCTCAATAGCAGAAGTGAAATAATATTATAAAAAAAACACTTATTGAGCCTTTTTATGACAGCGAAAGGAAATACGATGCGAGCTTTAATAGTAGATGGAGAAGAGCTTTTTAGGCTCTCTTTAAATGAGGTAGTTTCGGTTGCAGGGCCGTTTACTAACATTTCTCAGGCAAATTCAGAATCAAACTTTTTATCAATTACCGCTCATGAGCGGAATATTGATCTTGTACTAATACACCCAAAATCACTAGGTGATGAGGGCAACGACTGCCTAACATTGGCGCGACGCTTATACCCCCATGCGTCTATCATCGCCTTTGGTGCAAAACCAATGTCCTCCCATGCGAGTGACATTATCTTTGTTAATCGCAACATCCCAGTGCAAGAGCTGGTCGCAACTATCAGACAATCGCTAAGATTGCCTGCGCTAGCGGTTGGCCGTACTGCAATTCCGGGTGCCCCCGACCTAAGAGGCGTTGTTGGCAACTCCTCACAAAGACACGTGGCAAGCAGCGAAGCCGAAAACGAATGTTTAGAGCGCTTATCTCACCGTCAGCGACAAATTTTGTTGATGGCGGCTGATGGGCTGGCAAACAAAGAGATTGCCGCACGACTAGGCATCGCCGAAGGTACCGTAAAGGCGCATATGCATGCTATCTTTAAAGTGCTGGGCGTTACCAACCGCACACAAGCAGTTGTACGCTACGGCGGACTAGCGCGTAGTGCTGACACTACAACAGTGGGAAACGATCAAAGAAGCGAGATTAGAGCGTACCAGCTAGGTGCTTTATAATCCCTGAAAAGTCGACGCCGCCGTGGCCTTCGCTATCCATCGCAGTATAAAGCTCTTTGGATAGTGAACCAAGCGGGCTGGTGACCCCAGTATCGTCGATCGCATCTTGTGCTAAACCTAAATCCTTAAGCATTAAAGCCGCCGCGAACCCTGCCTTATAATCATTATTGGCAGGGGACGTTGGCACTGGCCCTGGAACGGGACAGTATGTGGTGAGCGACCAGCTTTGACCCGAGGCATTGCTCGCAATATCAAAGAAAACCTGATCATCAAGCCCTAGTGCACGTCCAAGGTTATAGGCCTCGGCTGTGCCTATCATTGAAATCGCTAGCAGCATATTATTACAAATTTTTGCAGCCTGACCGTTGCCCGCCGCTCCAGCATGCACAATTTTACCGCCCATTGGACCTAAAATAGGTTCAGCGCGTGCAAATGCCGCATCACTGCCGCCAACCATAAAGGCAAGTGTGCCAGCTGTCGCGCCGCCAACGCCGCCAGACACTGGTGCATCAACCATATCAAAGCCTGCATCTGTTGCTGCACCGACCACTTCGCGCGCGGTCGCAACATCAATGGTCGAGCTATCAATTAAGAGTGCCCCGTCTTTAGCATGCGCGATGATACCCTCGCCGCCAAGATAAACGCCTTTCACATGCTTACCCGCTGGTAGCATTGTGACAATAACATCCGCATCCCGCACGGCCTCCAGCATAGACGCAGCAGCAACGCCGCCGTCAGCTGATAGGGCCGCTAGTGCGCTCTCAGCTAGGTCAAACCCTGTGACGCTGTACTCAGCGACCAAAAGGTTTTGCGCCATTGGTAGACCCATGTTTCCAAGGCCAATAAATGCTACGTTTGTCATGGTATTTCTCCTAAAAATCGAGCTCTGCGCCAGGCATCGACGCGAAATATGCGTCTATTTCAGTATCGCTAACATCGTCTAAATATTTGGGCTGCCACGCAGGTGCATTATCTTTATCAATGAGGATAGCGCGGACGCCCTCGGCGAAATCATGGCCTGCTGCCACGCGGTTCACCATGCGGTATTCCATGATCATCACGTCACGAAAACTATCCAGCGCTTGACCACGTCGCAGCTGCTGCAAAGTGAGTTTCATAGACGTTGGTGAGTGACGGGCCATGATAGACACTTGCTTTTGACACCATTCGTCAGGGTTTTGGGCTAAGCTATCAGTGATTGCTTCCACGCTGTCAAAATCAAAATGGTCGTCTATTTTATCCATCACAAGCGCCAGTGGAGCAGAATCAGGATCAGTGTGAAATTGGTCAAGCACAGCTGCCACATCGTCGTTGTCGCGGATATCCGCCGCTATTAGCGCGTCGATTGCACGCTCGACCATGGCAGACGGAATATGGTGACTTGCGATACCAACTGCATAAAGGTCAGGCGCTCTCATGCGTGCGCCTGTGAGCGCGAGGAACATGCCCATTTCGCCGCCGAGACGCGGCAAAAACCAGCTACCGCCCACATCAGGGAACAAACCAAGTGCGGTTTCAGGCATTGCGAACAAGGTTTTCTCGCTCGCGACCCAAAAATCACCAGGGATAGACACACCAACACCGCCGCCCATGGCGATACCATCAACAAAACTGATGTAAGGTTTGGTGAACTCAGCGATAGCCACATTCATTTGATATTCGTCGTGGAAAAAGCTTTTCCATTCATCCGTGCCGTCTTTGTAAGACTGCACTACCCGCACCACATCGCCGCCAGCACAAAAGGCCTTTTCACCAGCGCCAGTTACTACAACAGCAGTTATATCACGGTCACGGTTCCACGATGTTAACTGGTCGCGGATCGCCGCTGCCATAGCAGCCGTAAGTGAGTTGAGCGCTTTGGGGCGGTTAAGGGTGATAAACCCAATGCCGCCGTGTACAGAGAACAAAACTTCATCAAAATCAGACATATCAATCCTTTAAGAGGCTTTAATCTTTTAATAGATCACGAGAGATAATAACGCGCATGATCTCATTGGTGCCTTCCAGTATCTGGTGCACCCGCAAGTCCCGCACGAGCTTTTCAATCGGGTAATCCTGTGTGTAGCCATAGCCACCAAACAATTGCAACGCGTCATTAACAATCTTATAGCCAATATCTGTGGCAAAGCGCTTTGCCATTGCAGCCGCGCGGGTGGCATCAGGCGCTTTTTTACTTACTTTATCAGCTGCTGAGTAGATCATGAGACGGGCTGCTTCCAACTCGGTTGCCATATCAGCTAATTTAAACTGTGTGGCCTGAAAAGACGCGATAGATTTGCCGAAAGCCTTGCGCTCTTTTGTGTATGCGATGGCTTCATCCAGCGCGCGCTGTGCCCCACCAAGCGAACAGGCACCAATGTTTAAACGCCCACCATCTAAGCCCTGCATAGCAATCATAAAGCCGTTGCCTTCACCGCCAATGAGATTGTCTGCGCTCACCTCACAGTCATCCATTATAACACTACAGGTAACTTGGCTGTGCCAGCCCATTTTCTTTTCTGGCGCGCCGAAGCTTAAGCCCGGTGCGTCGCTGGGTACAACAAAAGCGCTGATGCCTTTAGGGCCATCGCCGCCTGTGCGTGCCAACACGACATAAACATCGCTTTTACTGGCGCCAGAGATAAAGGCTTTGGTGCCGTTTAAGATGTAATTATCACCGTTTTTAATGGCTTTGGTCTTAAGCGCTGCTGCGTCTGAACCTGCGCTTGGCTCGGTTAAACAGTAGCTAGCAATCTCCTCCAGCGTTACAAGCTTTGGCAACAAACGCGCACGTTGCTCATCTGTGCCAAATCGCGCAATCATGCCTGTCGCCATATTATGAATACTGAACATGGCAGAGGTGGACGGACAGCCCACTGCCATTGCTTCAATGATTAGCGCTGTTTCCGTACGGGACAGGCCACAACCCCCATGTTCTTCATCCACAAAAATACCACCAAAGCCAAGCTCACCACCGGCTTTAAATACATCTGCAGGCCAGATATGTTCTTCGTCCCACAGTGCCGCATTGGGCGTAATCATGTCTGCCGTAAAGCTGGTAGCCATGTCTTGAATAGCACGTTGGTCTTCCGTTAAAGCGAAATCCATCAGAGCCTCTCCTATTGTTAGCTACTAAGCGTCGAGCTTAGCTATTAAGCGTTGGAATGTTGAACTCAGCACCTGCACGAATACCTGTCGGCCAGCGACTAGTAACGGTTTTGCTCTTAGTGTAAAAGCGCACACCTTCCATGCCGTATTGATTGATATCGCCAAAAGAAGACGCTTTCCAACCACCAAAGGTATAAAAAGATAGTGGCACTGGGATCGGCACGTTAATACCAACCATACCCACTTCAACGCGGTTTGCATATTCGCGGGCGGTGTCGCCGTCACGTGTGAAGATGCTAGTGCCGTTACCGTACTCGTGGTTGGTTGGTAGTGCGATTGCTTCTTCGAAGGTGTTTACACGAACAACTTGGAGTGTCGGGCCAAATATCTCGTCTTTATAGGAGGTCATGTCAGACGTGACGTTATCAAGCAAGGTGCCACCAAGGAAGAAACCGTTCTCAAAGCCTTCAATGTCACACTTGAAATTACGACCGTCGACAACAACAGTTGCACCCTCGCTTGAGGCCATATCAATATAGCCTTTAACGCGGTCACGCGCTTCGGCGGTCACCAGCGGGCCCATCTCAGCCTCTAGATCCATTGAATTACGCACTTTAAGGTTAACAACGCGCGGCGTTAGCTTTTCAATGAGCGCGTCTGCTGTGGCATCGCCAACAACAACAGCAACGGAGATCGCCATGCAGCGCTCGCCAGCGGAACCGTATGCTGCACCGATCAGTGCGTCTGCGGTTTGGTCTAGATCAGCGTCGGGCATAATAACCATGTGATTTTTCGCGCCGCCGAAAGCCTGACAACGTTTACCGTTGGCTGTGGATGTTGAATATACATGACGCGCAATCGGTGTGGAGCCAACAAAGCTAACTGCTTTAATACGTGGGTCTGTACACAGAGTGTCCACCGCTTCTTTGTCACCGTTCACAACGTTTAGAACACCGTCAGGTAAGCCAGCTTCGCTCCAAAGTTCAGCGAACAACAGCGGCGACGACGGATCACGCTCGGATGGCTTGAGCACCACAGCGTTACCACATGCGATGGCTACAGACGCCCAACCTGGGATCATAATAGGAAAGTTAAACGGGGTAATAACACCAACCACACCAAGTGGCTTACGCATAGAATATAGATCAATGCCGCCCGCCACGTTGTCGCTGTATTCGCCCTTCATGAGGTGCGGCACGCCCTGTGCAAACTCAAGCGCATCGATACCGCGCTGCACTTCACCTTGTGCATCGGTAAAGACTTTACCATGTTCATGGGCCAGAGATTCCGCAATTTTATCTAGATCACGGTACATAAGTTGCACCATGTTTTGCATCACACGTCCGCGTTTCACAACAGAGGTAGCAGCCCAAAGTTCAGCGGCTTTAGCGCTCTCGCTAATAATATCTTCCATCTCGGATTTGCTTGCCAGGGCTACCTTACCAACTTGTTGACCAAGGGATGGGTTAAATACTGGAGCGAAGCGGCCTGATGTGCCCTCTTGCTCTTTGCCATTTACAAAGTGATGACGTGTGTAAGACATAGTACGATCCTCTTTTAATATGCATATTTGTCGCGAGCCTATACCAGATATTTATGCAGTGATATGCGAATAATTATGACATTTTGTGTGCAAAAATACACAGGCATGCTACAAGTGGTCTATGTTTGATTGGAATGACCTAAAATATGTACTCGCGCTCGCCCATCACGGTCGGCTATCGGCTGTTGGGAAACAGCTTGGTGTGGATCACACCACTGTGTCTCGGCGCATATCAGCATTAGAGCAAGAGCTAGACGTGCGGCTGTTTGATCGCTCGCCCAAAGGATATACCCTGACCAGCGAGGGCCACCGTATGTTGCCTTTCGCCGAAAAAATTGAAAGCCAAGCCATTGCGCTATCGAAAGATATTTCCGGTCTTGATACTGCCATGTCGGGCATCGTGCGGCTAGCAACCCCCGAGGCGCTCGGCAGCCAATTTCTCACACGACACTGGATCAGCTTTCGGCGTGACAACCCAAATATTGAAGTGGAACTGGTCGCAGCCGCGCGGCGTCTATCGATGACCAAACGCGAAGCTGATATCGCGGTGACCCTGTCACGCCCAACACGCGGACGGCTGGTGGCACAAAAAGCGGGACGGTATCGCTTGCGGCTTTATGGCTCATCGACATATTTGCGCTCACACCCACCTATTCAAACCTTTGATGATCTGGCGAACCATGACTTCATCTGGTATGTGGATGATCTGTTAGAGTATGAAGAACTGCAAATGTTGCATAAAAACTTTCGCTCGCCGCGTGTGGTCTTTCGGTCCACCAACGTAACGGGGCAGGCAAACGCCGCCGTTAATGGTATTGGCTTAGCACTGTTGCCCTGCTTCCTTGCAGACCAAATGCCAGAGCTTGTGCCTGTGCTGGGCGATGCTTCTGCCCTTGAGCGTGACCTTTGGGTAGTGACTCACGAGGATTTGCGTCACGTAGCCCGCATGGAGGCGGTGGTAAATTTTCTCACTGCTACTTTTAAAAAAGAAAGTAAAATCCTATTGGGATCAAAGAGTAAGTAATAATCTTCATAATCCGCTGTTCTCGTTAAAAAATATGGGATACAAGGGCGAAATACAAAAGACTAAAAGGGGGTATAATGCGTAAAATATATGACTCTGCCGAGAGCGCCTTGGGTGGGTTGCTGCATGATGGCATGTCGATGATGGCTGGTGGGTTTGGCCTTTGTGGCATTCCAGAAAATCTAATCGCAGCCGTGCATGATAGTGGCATTAAAGATATATCAATTGTCTCTAACAACTGCGGTGTGGATGGCTTTGGCCTCGGCGTCTTGCTGGATGCTAAGCAGATCAAAAAAATGTACTCGTCTTATGTGGGTGAGAACAAAGAATTTGAGCGCCAATATCTTGAAGGCGAGCTTGAGTTAGAATTTAATCCACAAGGCACGCTGGCTGAACGCATTCGTGCGGGCGGTGCTGGTATCCCTGGCTTCTATACTAAGACAGGCGTTGGTACGCTAATCGCTGAAGGTAAAGAGCATAAAGATTTTGACGGCGAGACCTACATCATGGAAACAGGCCTCACCGCTGATCTTTCTATCGTGAAGGCATGGAAAGCTGATACTGAGGGTAATCTCGTCT
>Ga0209344_10000963_pt1 | contig 42472 bp, 44 predicted proteins | sample Cruoilmetagenom6_FD_187293 | JGI IMG/M metagenome (GOLD analysis project Ga0209344, IMG submission 187293) | Oil polluted marine microbial communities from Coal Oil Point, Santa Barbara, California, USA - Santa Barbara Oil Seep Sample 6 (SPAdes)... | ecosystem: Environmental > Aquatic > Marine... | reverse complement strand
CCACCATACAGCATAGGAAATAAATTTAAATCCTCTTGTTTCGTCAAAACGTTTGGCAGCTTTTACAAGACCTGCATTTCCTTCATTAATTAAATCTGGAAGTGTTAAACCTTGATTTTGATATTGTTTTGCAACAGAAACCACAAATCGTAAGTTTGAAGTTGTTAATTTATCTAAAGCTAATTGATCTCCTTCTCGAATTCTTTGTGCTAATTCTACTTCTTCATCTGCAGTAATTAATGGAAGTTTGCTAATATCTTGTAAATATTTATCTAAAGATTTAGACTCTCTATTTGTTACCTGCTTCGTGATCTTTAATTGCCTCATATATTCCTTCTTAGATTAATTAGTTATTACGGATTCTTACATAATAACCTTTTTTTTTTAAAATCCTAATAAATACACACTTCTTTGTTGAAATTGCTTAAAAGCCGTTGAGTTTTGTTAAATAATTAACAATTCATTTATTAATTGATTGCTTGAATTATTTTTTGCTTCATCTACAACTTATTTAACACTATCTTTTTTTGCTTTTTTATTTCCAAAAATCCCACCAAGAATATCTATAACGTCATTACTGGTTGGTGTATTTGTTTTTATGGTATCTGTTTGTATTGATGTTGAATCTTTTGGATTATTAGATTGTGGAGAAAGCCCTTCTAGAAAATCTTTTATGGTATTAGTTCCTTGATTTAAAAGTTTTTGTTTTTCAATTTCTATGAGTTGTTTAGTTAACTTTGAAACAGCCGAACTTAAATCTGTTTTAACCGATGGGTTTGAAAATGAGCCTACAATATTTGCAGTAATTGGAATGGATATTTTATTCACTTCAGGATCGTTTATTTTACCTATAAGTCTATTGATGTCACTTCCTAAATATTTTGCTGGAACATCTAACACAACATTGTAATTGATGTTTTTATCAAATCCATGAGATCCATCAATATGTAAATCAATATCATCATATTTAATTGTAAATGGTTTAATATTTACAAGACCATCTACAAATGTTAAACTAGTCTTTAAGTCTTTTAAATCTAGCTTGTCAAAATCTATAAATTTTATGGCATCGCCTAAAGAACTTAATACCTTACTGCCTTCAGTATTTATTTTAGTGGTCAATAATTCAGCAAAAGCATCTCCAGAAATACTATTTAAATTTGGTGAAAATGTCTTATCTAAATTACCTGTTAATTTTATATTTGAATTTAATTTTCCTTGCAATACTTTCGCTATTGGAGCTAAGGCTTGTAATAATTCTAAATCGTTAAAAGCTTTAGAGATGTCAAAACCATCTGCACCAAGAATCATATTAAAAGTTGGTGTTTCATTTATAGTTGATACATGTCCATCAAGTGCTAATTTTCCATCAAAAATATCTGAAGTAATATTATTTAATGTAGCTTGTTGGTCTTTAATGATTAGTGTTCCATTTACGTTTTTTAAATCTAAATTATCATATACTACTGTTTTAGCGTTTGCCTGAATAGTACAGTTTAAAAAATCAGGAATTTTTAACGATTCTTCATCAGAAGTGGTTTTGTTTTCTTTAGGACTAGTTTTACTTTCAACCATAAAATCGCTTACAACAAATTGATTGGAGTTTACTTTAAAATCGCCTTGCAGTTGTTTGTCGCTTAACAAGAAACCAAGTAAATTTTTAATGGTTCCATTGGCATTTAAATCGCTACTACCAGTTATAGCTTCAAAATTATTTAACGAAACTGTTCCAGGGTTAAAAGTCATATTTGCTTTTTTAATATGAATTGGATTAACCATGTCTTCAGATGAAAATATAAAATCTGTTATTGATGCTGAGCCATTGTTTTTGATGCGTTCGTAGGCGTTAGTCTCAATAGCATTCATGTCGAAAGCAGTGTTTAATTTTGCTTTTAGAATACCACTTAACTCTCTTTCTAATTTTATAGGATAAGCTTTTGTTAGATTTGCAAGGTTTAAAACACCATCAATATCTGCATTAATTAACATGTTTTCAGTAATATTTTTTAATGTAGCAGAAGATTTAAATTCATCTTGATCAATCTTAAAATTTAATGCATTTATATCAATATATGTATCGTCTGAAATTCCAGTAATGTTTTTTACGGCTGCATTTATAGTAATATTATCGACACGTTTAGGCAAATCTGGATATTTAAAAGAGGCATTATACGAGGACACTTGGATGTCTAAATTCGGAATGGTTTCATCAGATAATAAACCTTTAATCATCCCATTTAATTTAAAGTTTCCTGTAGTTTGTACATCTTCAATATTTTGAGAATACGTTTTAGGAATCACTGCTAAAAAATCTTTAAAATCTGAACCAGGATTTTCAAACGTTATATCAATATCTTGCCCTTTTTCAAGCAGCTGTACATAGCCTTGAAACTCTATTGGTAATTGGTTGATAAATGCTTTATTCTCTTTAAACGTGTACTTGTTATTTTCTAAGTCGAGATCTATTAAGGCATCAAGTTTTAGTTCGTTATTACTTAAATAGTCTGTGCTATCTATTTTCAAGCTAATTCTAGATTCTGTTTTAGTTTCTAATTCAGAAACATTTTCAGAGAAAGTACCTTTTCCATAATGGTTGAGTTCGGTTATATAAAAAGTGGTGTTTGAACTTTCATCCAGATAAGTTACAGCACTATTATCAATCGAGTAATCTTTAACATCTAAAGTAAATCCTGTAGAAGAATTTTCTGTTGTATTTTCTTTTTCAACCTTATCTTTAAGGATGTCGTAATTGGTTTCTCCTCTTTTGTTAGTTATTAGTGTAATTAGCGCTTCATCTATATTAATTTTATTAATAACAATTGGTCCTTCGCTAGCCTTTTTAAATAATTCTTTAATAGGCATATTTATAGAAATGGATTTAGCTGTAGCAAGAGTTTCGTCTTTAAAAGGCTCGAAATTTGTAATAACTAAATCGCTAACATCTACTTGAGCTTGAGGGAAACTTCTAATAAAACTTAAGTTGACATCGCTAAATTCTACTTGAGCATTTAAATTTTCGTTTATGGTGCGTTTAACAATCTCCTTGATTTTCGATTGAAAAACAAAAGGGATAGCAATTAGTAATAATAATATAGTTAGAAAAGTAATTCCAATGATTTTGAATACTTTCTTCATGTAAAGTGATTTTATGTTTTATGTAAGTATATACGTATAAAATAACATCAAAGTTGTTATAATGCAAAAGTTTAATAAAACTTTAATAAGTTTAGAGAAGATCTATTTCTTCGTTTGTTTTTAAATGAAAGCGTTTTTTGAAAAGATACACACCTAAATATAAAAATGGGGTGTCTATAATTGCAATTAAGATTTTAAAAAGGAAACCAGCTACAAGTAGCCCATAAAATTTATCCCAAGCAATAATGTTGAAAGAACATAGCAATAACAGAATAGTACAGGTGTCAACAAATTGCGATAAAAAAGTAGAGAAATTATTACGAAGCCATAAATGCTTGCCTTTTGTTAGATTTTTCCAAAAATGATAAATTTGAATATCAATAAATTGAGCAAACAAATAAGCTAGCATACTTGCTGCAACAGCAATAGCTGTGTTTCCAAAAACAGTTGAGAACAAATCGTTATTTACTGGAGACCAACTTGTTGCAGGAACAATATTAGCAACTAATACAATTAAAAGCGAAAAAAGTGAAGCGAAAATTCCAGCAACTACTACTTGATTGGCTCTTTTCTTTCCATAGATTTCACTTATTAAATCGGTTATTAAAAAAGTAATAGGATAAGGCAATATACCAACAGAAAGTTCAAATAATTTAACATCAAAAATTTCAACATCAAATGGATGCCAATAAAAAAATTTTTGAAAAATTAAGTTTGAAACCACCAAAGACGTAATAAATAAAGCTGCTAAAAACAGATAGATTTTTTGCGCAGCAAGTTTATCTTTTAAGGTCATTGAAAATTGTGAATAAATAGGTTTGGTAAATATAAACTATTAAAATTTCTTTTAGTTAATTTGTTTTTTCAATGGATACACGACAAAAAATTTATATTTCTTTAGGGACCAATAAAGGTGATAGATTAAAAAATCTTCAAGATGCTATTAATCTTATATACAATAACATTGGGAAAATTAATATCATTTCTAAAGTCTATAATGCGCCAGCAATTGGTTTTGAAGGTGCCGATTTTTTAAATTGTTGCATCATTTTAGAAACTGAAATGCTTCCTGAAAATGTGATGCAGGAATTATTGTCTATCGAAACTCATTTAGGGAGAATAAGAGACAAAAAAGCAGGTTATCAATCTAGGATTATAGATTTAGACATCTTGTTTGTTGGAGAAGAAGTTATCGATACCAAATTACTTCAAGTGCCACATCCAGAACTTCATAAACGAAAATTTGTTTTAAAACCCTTATTAGAAATTGCTCCTAAGCTAACACATCCTACCTTGCATAAAAACATGGTTGATTTGTTGGGTGTTTGTGATGATAAAAGTGAGTTAGAACCCATTAATATTTGGTTGAAAAACCCAGGTAAAAAGTTTCAATTTACAGGCTATAATTACATTGCTATTGAAGGGAATATTGGTGCAGGAAAAACAAGTTTGGCTACCATGATTTCTAAAGATTTTAATGCAAAGTTGATTTTAGAACGTTTTGCTGAAAATCCGTTTTTGCCTAAATTCTACGAAGATGCTAAGCGTTATGCCTTTACTTTGGAAATGTCTTTTTTGGCTGATAGATATCAACAAATTAGCGACGACTTATCGCAATTGGATCTTTTTAAAGATTTTATAATTAGCGATTACGATATTTATAAATCTCTTATTTTCTCGAAAATCACGTTACCTGAAGAGGAGTTTAAACTTTACAGAAAGCTTTTCTATTTAATGTATAAAGATATTGCAAAACCAGAATTATATGTGTATTTGTATCAAAACACAGAACGCTTACAAGAGAATATAAGAAAACGTGGTCGTGAGTACGAGCTTAATATTGCCAACGACTATTTAGATAAGATAAACACAGGATATCTAGAATTTCTAAAAAATCAAACGGAGTTAAATGTGAAAATTATAGATATTTCAGATAGAGATTTTGTTGATAATCGTGAGGATTACCTTTGGATTCTAGGTGAAATTTGTAACAAAGATGATGAAACACAGAATTGAAAAAACAAAAGACAGGTATGTTGTTGGAATGAAAACCAACCTGACTATCCAAACGATTCAACAGGAAACAGGAAATTTGGCGAGACAATTTATGCCAAGGAGACATGAAGTTGTTTCTAGAATTGGAGAGCATGTGTTCTCTATCCAAGACTACGGAAATATTCAAATGAATGATATGACACCACAAACTACTTTTGAAAAGTGGATAGGTGTTGAGGTTTCTAATTTTGATGCTATTCCAGAAGGCATGGAAACGTTTGTTTTAAAATCTGGTACTTATGCCGTTTTTACTTATAAAGGCTCGATACAAGATTTCCCAAAAAGCCGACAATATATTTTTCAAGACTGGTTGCCAAGTTCAGATTATCAGTTAGATAATAGAGCTCATTTTGAAGAATTATCAGAAGACTACAGTAAAGATTTACAAAATACAGAAGAAGATGTTTGGATTCCTGTTAAACTAAAAGGCTAGTTTTCTAAGGCAGTTAGCTTCGAAAACAAATCCCAAACAACAACACCACAACTCACAGAAATATTTAAAGAATGTTTGGTTCCAAATTGTGGAATTTCTAGAACGACATCACTATTACTAACCACATTTTGGGCAACACCTTTCACTTCATTTCCAAAAACAAGTGCATATTTAGTTTCTTGTTGAGGTATAAATTCGTTAAGCATCGTGGCGTTCTCTACTTGCTCAATAGATATTATTTGAATATGTTCTTTCTTAAGTTTTTCAACTAATTCTAAGGTGTTTTCAACATATTCCCAAGCAACAGTTTCGGTACTTCCTAAAGCTGTTTTATGGATGTCTTTATGTGGAGGAGTAGCCGTTATGCCACAGAGATAAATTTTTTCAATTAAAAAAGCATCACTAGTTCTAAAAACAGAACCAATATTGTTTAGACTTCTTATGTTGTCTAGGACGATTATTAATGGTGTTTTTTTAATGTCTTTAAAAGCTTCAACACTTAGTCTGTCTAACTCGCTGTTTTTTAGTTTACGCATATTTTTTGTTGTTATGTCATTGCGAGGACGAAGGACGTGGCAATCTTTTTAATAAAAATTCTTCACTTCATTCAGAATGACAACCATTGTTGAAATCTATCAGTAATTGTAAATAACTTATATACCTTAGGCTTTACAAAACATGAAATTATGGTTACATTAGCAATCCTTATTTTACTTGTTTTCGATACAATTTCAAATAAATTTGAAATCACTCAAACTGACGTAAAATAATACAACATGTCAATTCGAGTGTTTTGAATGAAATTCAAAATGTATCGAGAATTATTTAAAACAAAAGTAACACATAAAAATCATATAATCATTGGCAAAAAAAACTAAAAAAGTAACGCCTTTAATGAAACAATACAACGCCATCAAGGTAAAATATCCTGATGCTTTGTTGTTGTTTCGCGTGGGAGATTTTTATGAAACTTTTGGTGAAGATGCTATAAAAACAGCAGGCATTTTAGGAATTATCTTAACTAAAAGAGGTGCAGGAAGTGAAAGCGAGATAGAACTTGCGGGTTTTCCACACCATTCCCTAAACACCTATTTGCCTAAACTGGTAAAGGCTGGCGAACGTGTTGCCATTTGCGATCAGTTAGAAGACCCTAAGCAAACTAAAACCATAGTAAAACGTGGTGTTACAGAATTGGTCACTCCAGGAGTTGCTTTTAATGATGAAGTTTTAAAATCTAAATCAAATAATTTTTTATGTTCGGTTTATTTTGGTACTTCTACAAGCTCAGCATCCAATTCTAAAATAGGAATTTCATTTTTAGATATTTCTACAGGAGAGTTTTTAACATCTCAAGGTAATGAGGAATACATAGACAAGTTGCTTCAAAATTTCAAACCAAGTGAAGTGCTTGTATCTAAACAAAAGCGAAGCGAGTTCAATCATATTTTTGGAAATGATTTTCATACGTACTATTTAGAAGATTGGGTGTATCAAATAGATTATTCCAATGAAACTTTAATCAAGCATTTTAATACCAAGACTTTAAAAGGGTTTGGAATTGAAGATTTATACGAAGGAATAATTGCTTCAGGTTCCATCTTACATTATTTAGCCGAAACACAACATAACAAACTCCAGCATATTACTGGAATTAGCCGAATTGCTGAAGACGATTATGTTTGGATGGATAAGTTTACCATAAGAAATCTGGAATTATATTATTCTACCAATAACAATGCAGTCACGCTTTTAAATGTAATTGACAGAACCATTTCTCCAATGGGAGGACGTTTGCTAAAACGTTGGTTAGCGCTTCCTTTAAAGGATGTTAAAAAAATAAAGCAACGTCATGAAGTGGTTGATTTTTTAAGTAGGAATAAACAGGTGCTTCAAAAAATACAGAACCATATTAAACATATTGGCGATTTAGAACGCCTGATTTCTAAAGTAGCTACAAGTAAGGTGAATCCTAGAGAAGTCATTCAGCTTAAAAACTCTTTAGAAGCTATTGTTCCAATAAAATCTTTGGCATCCAATTGCGATAACGAATCCTTAAAGGTTATTGGAGATACGCTTCAAAGTTGCGAGGTTCTTCGTGAAAAAATAAAAGAAACCTTAAACGAAGATGCACCTGTAAATGTGTTAAAAGGCTTTACCATTGCTGATGGATTTTCTCAAGAATTAGATGAGTTACGTGGTTTGTCTCTTTCAGGAAAAACGTATTTAGATAATATGTTGCAACGTGAGAGTGAGCGCACTGGAATCACCTCGTTAAAAATTGCGTCAAACAATGTGTTTGGTTATTATATTGAAGTTAGAAACACACATAAAGATAAGGTTCCTGAAGAATGGATTAGAAAGCAAACCTTAGTGAATGCTGAACGTTATATTACGGAAGAACTTAAAGAATACGAAGCTAAAATTCTAGGAGCTGAAGAACGTATTTCTGCCATAGAACAACAATTATTTTCAGAATTGATTGGTTGGATGATGCAATATATAAAAGCTGTTCAGCAAAATGCGAACTTAATTGGGCAATTGGATTGTTTGTGTGGTTATGCACAATTGGCAAACGACAATAATTATGTCTATCCAACCATCGATAATTCAACGGATTTAGACATAAAAGACGGAAGGCATCCAGTAATTGAAAAACAATTACCACCAAGTGAAGCTTATATTGCTAACGATGTTTTCTTAAATAGAGATTCGCAACAAATCATCATGATTACTGGACCAAATATGTCTGGTAAATCGGCTATTTTACGTCAAACAGCATTAATTGTACTCTTGGCACAAACTGGAAGTTTTGTGCCTGCAAAATCGGCTAGAATTGGTGTAGTGGACAAAATATTTACTAGAGTAGGAGCGAGTGATAATATTTCCATGGGAGAATCGACTTTTATGGTTGAAATGAATGAAACAGCATCTATTTTAAATAACCTATCTGAAAGAAGCCTCGTATTATTAGACGAAATAGGTAGAGGAACCAGTACCTACGATGGAATTTCAATAGCATGGGCAATAAGCGAATATTTGCATGAACATCCTGCAAAAGCAAAAACCTTATTTGCCACGCATTACCATGAGTTAAATGAAATGACCGAAACTTTTGAACGCATAAAAAACTATAACGTTTCGGTAAAAGAATTGAAAGATAATGTGCTTTTTTTAAGGAAATTGGTTCCTGGAGGATCTGCACATAGTTTTGGAATTCATGTAGCTAAAATGGCTGGAATGCCTCAACAAGTATTGCATCGTGCGAATAAAATATTAAAAAAATTAGAACAATCTCATTCCAGTGAAGAATTAACAGAAAAAGTAAAAACATTGGATAACGAGATGCAATTAAGTTTTTTCAATCTGGATGACCCATTATTAGAAAGCATTAAAGAAGAAATTTTACATATTGATATTGATACACTTACACCAGTTGAAGCGCTAATGAAACTCAATGAAATTAAACGCATGTTGGTTAAGAAAAAGATGGCATAAAAAAAAATACATTATTTTTCAAAAAAGACTTTGCAGTTCATATAAATATTTTAAATTTGCATCCGCAATCGAGAGGTTGCTTGCCTGCCATTTGGAAGGTACGTTCATTAAAAACTGCGAAAGTAGCTCAGGGGTAGAGCATCACCTTGCCAAGGTGGAGGTCGCGGGTTCAAATCCCGTCTTTCGCTCTATACGCTGATAAAAATAAATTCCAATGCTGAAGTGGTGGAATTGGTAGACACGTTGGACTTAAAATCCAATGTCCATTAGGACGTACGGGTTCAAGTCCCGTCTTCAGTACAGATGAAAAGTCGAAACGAAAGTTTCGACTTTTTTGTTTTAAAAATTTGCGAAAAGCTCGCTTTTCAGCTAATTTTTAAAACAAAAAAGCAATTCATTTTTATAAATCGACTTTTCTCAAGATGTTGATAAGGGACTCGACGAAGTCAAGTCCTATTAAGTTCTAAGTTTTATTATTCTAGAAATTTTTAAAACAAAAAAGCTATCTAATATTTTAGATAGGCTTTTCTTAACATGTTGATATGAGACTCGCCTTTGGGCAATTCTCGTCTTTATAACAAAACCTTTATCGAGAGATAAAGGCTTTGAAGTTTTTAAAGTTTGATGTTTTAAATATTACCCTTTTGTCTGTGTCATACTATCTGCTACCACAATAATATAATTAGCAATTTCTTCTTTATCCTCCTTGCTCATCTCATCCCATTCCGATTGCATGACCGTTGTAATAGATTTGATATTTAATCCTGGCTGGATTTTATTAATCCACCAAATAATCCCTTGGTTGTAGTTAGAATGATAAGAACCTTCAAAATGAAAGAGGAAATCTCCAGCGTTAAAATTCTGTAAAGAAAAATGCGCCATGGTTGCGTCTTTTGATGCTTGTGCTATTTGAATGTTTAACATGTTTGGAGGCACATGTCCACCCATATTATCTGCCATTTCAGCATAAGCTTTAACGGTTGGGTCGAAATAGGTTTCTAAATCGGGACCAATCATAGCAAGTGCTTCTGGGCTTAATTCCTTTAAAGCGTCCATGCCTTTTTTGCTTAACATAGAAGCGTACCTTCTAGGAATATTTGTAGCTATAAAGCGCAGATTGTTGTCTTTGGCAAAATCGACTAAAGGTTTGTAATCTGTTTTGTAATTACCCCATAATTGTGTGATTTCTGGAAGCATTTTATCTTCAGCATAAAAGCCATCTAAATATTCGTTTAGAACCAGCTGGTTTCCGTTTTCAAACATTTCGGCACCAAAGAATAGCTTGTTTCCTTTAATCTCGAAGAAACTTTTACTCATTTCTAATTGCAGCCAATGAGAAATAGGATTGTTATGGTATTCTCCAAAAAAGACCATATCACTTTCAGTTAAATCTTGGATCATTTTATTGTAATCAGCTGCTTTTCCATTGTTTTTAAATAATTGGTAGGCTGGTTTGTTTTGCGCAGTTGTTAAACTTATAAATGCTAAGAATATAAATGCTGTTAGTGCTAATTGTTTCATGTAGAATTATTTCCTTTTAGATCTCCTATTTGGCTTTTCAATATTTTTCACAAAAATTAATTTGTGTTTGCTTTTTGGGGTTTCCCTTCGTTCGATTTCAAAACTATCAGTGGATTTAATCATGGGAGTTAATTTTTCGAAACCATAATTTCTTGAATCGAAATTAGGTTGTTTTTTTTGCAGTAAGCTTCCAACATCTCCAAGAAATGCCCAGCCTTCCTCGTCTGATAAATCATCAATAGTAGTAGAGATTAGTTTAATAACCTGTGGTGTTATCTTATCGATGCTCTCTTTATCTTTTTCTTTGTTACTGGTTTCGTCTTTCTTCTCAGATTGTTTTCTTAATATTTCAACGTAAATAAATTTATCGCATGCTACAATAAAAGGCGTTGGTGTCTTTTTTTCTCCAATACCAATAACTTGCATACCAGCTTCTCTTAATCTGGTAGCTAATCTTGTAAAATCACTATCGCTAGAAACCAAACAGAATCCATTTACTTTATTAGAATAGAGAATATCCATGGCATCAATAATCATGGCAGAATCTGTCGCATTTTTACCAGTTGTATAAGCATATTGCTGAATAGGTGTAATGGCGTTTTGCAGTAAAAGATCTTTCCATTTGGAAAGATGGGGTTTGGTCCAATCTCCATAAATTCTTTTAATAGTTGGATTGCCGTATTTTGCAATTTCCTCCATCATTTCTTTTACGTGAGCCGAAGGAATATTGTCTCCATCTATAAGTACTGCTATGTTTAAATTCATAATGATAATTGTATTATTTTAAGATTTCTACAAGATATTGAATTATGTAGAGGTAGCATATTTCTATACAATAAAATTAAAGGAGTTATCATAGCTTTGTTTTATTATGGCTATTTCATTTTTCCATAAATATCTTTTAAAACTACTTTTTCACCTTCTTCGTTAATCACATTTAAATCATATCGAATTCTAATTTTCGTGTTAATTGGCGCGTAATAATAAATAATCCAAGCATCTGCTTCATTAGTGCCAATACAACCATTAGAATACGCCTTATTAAGCGTTATTGGATTGGTAGTAGGATGAATTAACTGACCATGTCTTATGCCATTTATTTCAGTTTCAATAAAAGGAATTTGTGGTAATTTGGTTGTTTTGTTATCGTCTCTTTTAGTCACAAAATATTGATTTCCAGTAGCAGGATTGTAATAATCAGGATTCTTTACAAAGGCTACAATTTTTCCTTCTCCAGGAATGGTTTTTAAATCTGTAATTCTGTTTCCCATTTTTAAATATTTTTTTTCGTTTCTACCAACTCTAATTGGAAACTCGTATAACATCGTGGAGTTTTCATAGATTCGAAATTTAAATTCGGGAATATTTACATCTAACCATGTGTTTTTAAAGGTGTCAAGTAATTGTATGGTTTCAAGAGAATCTGGGATATTAATTTGGTCTCCTTTACTAAGTATTATTAGGTCTTTTTGATTGTAAACAAAGGAGTCTCTAGCCATCATTCTATAATAATCTGTATTTGCCAAAGAATCTATTATCCATGGATTGTGTTTAACCAAAACATGTTCAGAAATTGCATAAGAATGGTTAGAGTTAAAAGCTGTAATTATTGAATCTAGATATTGAAAGTAATTTTTTATCTGAACATTTTTAGTTAAAACTATTGGTTGTATTGTGTCTTGAAGAATTCGTATTTTTCTTGAGTTTTGATTGTTCAATTCAGTATTTTTAGAAAAAGAGTTAAAGGATGCTATTAATGCAATAGCAAATACACAATAATAAACGATTTTTAAGTTCATCATATTTTAATAAATAATTCATACTTAAAAGTAGAATGAATTTCTTGAAAGGGAAATGATATTAATCATATTAATTGTAAGCTTCTTGCATTATATTTGATAGAATGCTAATTATGTAACATGCAGAAAAATAGCGCTATAAAATCGTTTTTTATTGAAATTGGAGAGCTTACATACTTTACAGGCAGGTTTTTTAGAGAACTTTTTTCTAGACCATTCGAGTTTAAAGAGCTTTTAAGACAGTGTTATAGTATAGGTAATCGATCCATTTTACTGGTTGGTGTTACTGGATTTATTATTGGTTTGGTTTTAACCTTACAAACCAGACCAACTTTACAAGAATTTGGAGCAGAATCCTGGATGCCTTCTATGGTTAGTATCTCAATTATTAGAGAGATAGGACCAGTAATTATAGCCTTAACTTTTGCTGGAAGAATTGCCTCTGGAATAGGAGCCGAATTGGGCTCTATGAGAGTAACAGAGCAGATTGATGCTATGGAAGTTTCTGGTACTAATCCGTTTAAATTTTTAGTAGTTACAAGAATTCTGGCTGCAACAATCATGCTTCCTATTTTGGTTATTTTTGGTGATGCTATTGCGCTTTATGGTTCTTATATTATTGAAAATGCAAAAGGAGATGTGTCTTTTGTTTTGTATTTTAATAAGGTTTTTAAAACCTTAGAATTTAGCGATCTTATTCCGGCAACTATAAAAACGTTTTTCTTTGGTTTTGCTATAGCACTTGTAGGTTGTTTTAAAGGCTATAATTGTAAAAAAGGAACAGCTGGTGTAGGAAAGGCAGCAAATTCAGCAGTGGTTTATGCATCCATGCTTTTATTTATTTTAGATTTTATAGCTGTTTTTATAACCGACATATTTTTTGAAATTTAAAAATGAATCAAACGCAAAACATACATGAAATTAAAGAGTTAGAAACAAAAAAGCGCATGCTTGAGATTATTGACTTGAGGAAATCTTTTGGAGATAACCATGTGTTAAACGGATTCAACCTAGAACTTTTTGAAGGAGAGAACCTTGTCATTATGGGAAAATCTGGTTCTGGAAAATCGGTTATGATTAAATGTCTTGTTGGTTTAATGCAAGCAGATTCTGGAAGTATTAAAGTTATGGGAAAGGATATTACCAAACTTAATCGTGTTGAGTTAGACGATATTCGTACTGAAATTGGCTTCCTTTTTCAAGGGAATGCACTTTACGATTCTATGACAGTAAGAGAGAATCTAGAATTTCCGTTAAGAAGACATAAAAAGAAATTTGAAAATATAACAGATACCACAGCTCTTGTAACTAAGACATTAGAAAGTGTTGGTCTGGCTCATACAATAAATTTAATGCCATCTGAACTTTCTGGAGGCATGAAAAAACGAATAGCTTTAGCAAGAGCACTTATTTTAAAACCAAAAATTATTTTATACGATGAGCCAACAAGTGGTTTAGATCCAATAACGTCTAAGGAAATTATTGAGCTTATGAGACATGTACAAAAACAATATAAAACGTCGTCGTTAATTATAACTCACGATGTAGATTGTGCCAGAGTTGTTAGCGAACGCATGATTTTATTAGTAGATGGCACTAATTATGCGGAAGGAACTTTTGCTGAATTAGCCTCCTCTAAAGACAATCAGGTAAGAGCATTTTTTAAATGATTTAATTATTTATTCTATGAAAAAAACAAGTAAAGAGACATTTAATCTGGGACTTTTCGTGGTTATTGGATTATTCATTTTTATAGCTGCAATTTATTTTATTGGCGAGCAAAAAAACATGTTCGATAAAACCTTTACTATAAGTGCAAATTTTAATAATGTGAATGGCTTAATGCAAGGTAATAACGTTCGTTATTCAGGGATTAATGTAGGAACAGTAAAAAATATTAACATGATTAACGATTCTACCATTAATGTGGAATTGGTTATCAATGAAAAAATGGTCAAACATATTAAAAAAGATGCTATTGCAACAATTGGTTCCGATGGGTTGGTTGGTAACATGATTGTAAATATTATTCCAGGCCAAGGGTTAGCAGGTCCAATAGCTCCAGGAGATAATATTAAATCTTATACAAAGATTGGAACAGGCGAAATGCTTTATACCTTGAATACTACAAATGAAAATGCAGCTTTATTAACATCTAAATTATTAGACATTGTTAATTCAATTACAAAAGGCAAAGGCACGTTAGGGATGCTTATAAACGATACTATTGCAGCAAATGATATCAAGGAAACGCTTAATAATTTAAAACTAACAAGTGTGCAAACCAACAACACCATGTTGAAACTTAATTCACTTATAGCAGAGATTGATTTAGAAGAAAGTGTTGCTGGTGTGTTATTAAACGATACTACCGAAGCTAATAAGGTAAGACATATTATTTCTAATCTTGAAACATCAAGTCTGGAAATTCAATCTGTAATTACCAATTTAAACGAAACCATAATCAATTTAAAAGAAGGCGAAGGTGCTGTAAATTATTTATCAAACGATCCTGAATTAGTAAAACAACTTAAAGAATCCATTAAAAGTATTAATGAAGGTACAGATAAATTTAATCAGAATATGGAAGCCTTAAAACATAATTTCCTAACACGTGGTTATTTTAAGAAATTAGAAAAAGAAGAACAAAAGGCTGAGAAAAAGGCTGAAAAAGAAAAGAATTAGCTAGAAATAGATTGTTTTTTAACCCAATTCTTTGATGGTACATGTTTTTATTCAATAATAATGATACCTCCAATCATTTCTTTTTCAGTAGGTTTTTCGAACCAGTTTTCCATAAAATCAAAATTTTCTTTACTTACTTCAAATTCAAAAGTGTCACCCTTTTCTTTGTTTCTTTCCATAACTCTAATCAATCGAGTTTCTTTTGAGATGTCTAAAAAGTGAGTTTTCAATTCGTAACCATTTAATTCAGCGAATTTCCTAAATTTTTCACGATGCTCAAATTTTGAAAGTCCTAAATCCAGAATTGAATCGGTTTTTGATATTTCTAACTGACTCACTAAAGTCATAATCATTTTTTCAGCTCGTTCAATTCTTTCAAGAAACCATTCCAATCCGTCAGTTGGTTTTTTGTCGGCTAAGAATAGTGTATTATTCCACGTGTCAATTGAAAAAATAATGCCGTTTGTTTTTCTTTTTAATTCAGTTGAATATGTTGTTTTTCCTGAACCTGTATTTCCAACTATCAAATGTATCATTTTCGTTATTTCTGATTGTAAACTAACTATATAATATATACACTAGTGTGTTTATTTAAAAAATATATAGCTACAAATCTAAAAGATTTTGCCTAATCTTCAATTGTATTTCTTTCTAAAGCTATAATTTCAAGCTTTAACCAATTAAAATCACCTTCTTTCAATTTCCAACTTACTGAACTTTTATTTGGAATTTTAATATTGTTAAAGGTTTTGTGTGAAGTCATCTCAATAAGCCAAGTCTCAAGTTTAGAATCTGTTTTGCCACCATAAAAACGTTTGGCTTCAAGGGAAGTAATATGGCCTTCTTTAGAGAATTTGAAGATTCCAGATACGCTTTTACCATTGATAGTTAACGTGGCTTTTGCTGAAGTTTCATCTAAAGCTTCCCAAACAATATAATTGTTCAAGGCAGCTGATGGAAACCAGCATATTTCAGCTAAAAATCGAATCATGGCTCCAGAATTTATTTGAGAGTTTTCAGCATCATTCACAATAGGAATTAAAGCTTCTAGTTTAATAAGCATACTGCCATGCTCTTGGTATAGTTTGTCTCTACCATATAAGGAAATAAAAGGCAAGGCTTGGACTTGCGTGTTCCAGACAAAAGCTGGCTTTTCTACATTAAATATTTGTGTGGCAGTAAAAGGCATCCATTTGTTTTCTGGCTTGGTTCGCATCTCTCCAATTTGTTTATCCGAATGCTTTTACTTATTTCTTTTCCAATTACTCCTGAGCTTATTAACCATGTTTGAACAATTTCTGGTAGATGTAAGATGTCTTTTTTAGAAATTATAGTATAATTCTTAAATTGAATATGTTGTAAAGCCTGTTTGGTCTCGTTTGCAACCATATTATTAAATTGATACTTGCATAGAGCGAATATGCTAACAATAAGAATAAGAACATTTGCAATTGTGCCAAATTTAGCATCTTTCCAAAATATAATAAAGAGTATTTGCGAAATGATAACTGCTACAAAAGCAATTATAAACCAGAATTTATAAGATTTTAAATATGCCAAGAATGTTATTAAAAACAGAAGAAATGTTAGTAGCCAAAGAATCCCAATAGGTTTCGAAATGCTTTGGGATAATTGATTTATTTCAGTGAGATTAAAGGCTTTTACAAAGCCTAAAAGGTGTGTTAATCCATGAAACAATAACAAGAAACTAAAGACATATTTCATAACATCATGCTATTTACTCTCATAAAATTCTATCTTGTTATGGAGTTTCTTAATTTCGTTTTGTAAGATTTCCACTTTATTGAGCAAATTTGAAATGGCATGAATGCCTTCCAGATTAATATCCATTTCGAAATGAAACCTGATGAGTTTTTCAATATTTTTTAATTGGGTTACACGAACACATTGGGTGTTTTCTGTGGTTGTAATTTCAATTAATTCGTATTCGTATAAGGACGTGATAAATGTTTCTGGAACCTTATAAAGCGAGCAAAACTCTTGAACTGATATTAAATTTTCTCTGTCCATAATCATCTCAGTTTTGATAATTCGGTGAATAATTCTTTTTCTTTGTCGGTTAATTTAGTTGGTGTTTTTATGTTATATGTAATGTATAAATCGCCAAACTGACCTTCTTTTTTATACACAGGAAAGCCTTTGCCTTTAAGCTTTACCTGAGTGCCATTTTGGGTTTCTGGCTTTACTTTCAATTTTACTTTTCCGTTAAAAATATCAACAGTAACATCGCCACCTAAAAGAGCTTTATATAAATCTAAATCGACAGTTGTGTACAGATTATTTTTGTCTCTTTTAAAATTGGTATTATTAATAATATTGAATTTAATGTATAAATCGCCATTTGGACCTTTATTGACACCTTTGCCACCATGACCAGTAATTTTAATAACTTGACCATTCTCAATACCTGCAGGAATAGTAATCCTAATGTTCTTGTTATTAATAGTTAATGTGCGTTTATGGCTTGCATATACATCTTTTATATCTAGTTGCAATTCGGCATTAAAATCCTGACCACGAAACATGGTGCTACTGCTTTTCTGTCTGGAAGCACCACCAAACATGGATTCGAAAAAATCTGAAAAATCACTTTCGTTAAAACTACCAGAATGCTGTTGTTGTCTGCTGCCTTGATATTGTTGTTGCTGTTGTTTTGCTTTTTCAAACTCTTCGGCATGTTTCCAGTCTTTTCCGTGTTCATCGTATTTTTTTCTGTTTTCTGGATGACTTAAAACTTCATTGGCTTCATTAACTTCCTTGAATTTTTTTTCGGCTTCTTTGTCGTTTGGGTTTAGATCTGGATGGTATTGCCTTGCTAATTTTCTATAGGCTTTCTTTATATCCTTTTCTGTAGCATTTTTTTTAACGCCTAATATTTTATAATAATCTATATACGACATTCTAATGGTTTTTAGATTTTAATAATATCAGTTGGTGTTTCTACTAGAATAGTTGTGTTACCTCTTAAAGCGATGGGCTGTTTCATTATAATAGGATTGTTTTGGATCATTTTTATCCAGTCTATTTCAGAAAGATTAAGGGATTCGAATTTTCGAGTGTAAGCTGGATGTTGCTGGTTAACAAGGTCTTTTATTTCAATTTTCAGCCTGTCTGCTAAATCTACAATATGACTTCCTGTAAGCTTAGTTTTTAAAATGTCTATTTTTAAAATGGGCAAGCCTTCTGCTTTTGCATAAGCAAGTGTTTGTTTAGCTCTTGAGGATCTTGAATTGTAATATAAGGTGATTTGTCTGTTTGATGTGGCTATTTTTCCCATATTGATATATGTTAATGCACCCTTTTTTTACCTGTAACTTCTTTAATTTTAATTAAGAAAACAAAGGGGATTTCATCTTTATAAATTTTGCTAGAAAAATCGCTAATACGATCTAGTTTAATCTGTTTTTGTTCTGTAATAACATCTTTTACACCTAATGAGAAAGTATGAAGATAGGCTTTAGCTTCGCTGCCAAAATGAAGTTCGAATTGTCCATGAATCAATACAGATTTCCAGTTATTTACTGTTTCTATTTCTGCTACTTGCAAAGAGACTGTACTGTTTTTTCTCATGGCAGTTATTTTATGTCCTTCTCCAGAATAACAGATAATATGGTTCGCTTTTTCATCAAAGAAATAAGTAATTGGCACCACAAATGGTTTGTTTTGGAAGATGTATCCTAAATGCCCAATGTAATTATTGCTTAGTATAAAGTTGCATTCTTTGGTTTCTAGATTTGTTATCATGGTTCTGATTTTTCTGGTTATAATAAATCGTCTAATTTTTTGGTAATTTGATTACTTACTTTTTTTATATCTTCAAGTTTAGATTCTCCAGTTAGAGCATCGATATTTTTCATTTTATAAGAACCGTTTCCAGATGTAGTATATATAATTATTTTACTTTTAAGTCCTTTATTATTTTTTATAAATGTCTCAACCTCAATAGGAGGTTTTAAATTTTCCCAAGTATGAAATAAAAATATAGCATTAAATTTATTGGAATTAATTTTATCCAATTGCGACACATCTATAACTTTAATGTAAAGCGAGTCTTTCTTGTAGTAATTTACAATATTTTCTGTTATTGTATTTTTAAATTCACTGCCTTGTGTAGCTATTAATAATTTGGTTTTGTTTGTAGGAGAATTAATTTCGTAAGAAGGAGCTTCGTTCATGGAATAAGTAGCTTTATACCAAATAAGAAACAAAAAGAATAGCGTTATAAAACCAATGATAGTATTTAGTATTTTCTTTTTTGGTGTCATGATATTCTAATTTAGACTAACAACTAACATAATACTTATTATAGAAAAAGCCTATGACATAAATCAGTTTATAAATTTTGTTTTTTTATTAATTCTATTAGTGTAATTTCTGGACGCATGCCTAATCTCCCAGGAAAACCAAGCCAGCCTAAACCTCTATTTACATATAAATATTGCTGATTTTGTTCGTATAATCCAGCCCAATGCTTGTATTTATATTTTATTGGGCTCCATTCTTTGTTTTTTAATTTAAAAGCAGCTTGCATACCATGTGTGTGTCCAGAAAGTGTTAAGGCAATGTTGGTTTGTTCTATAACTTCTTCTGGCCAATGTGAAGGATCGTGAGATAAAAGAATTTTAAATGGAATATCTACAGTGACAGATAAAGCTTTTTGCAAATTGCCATATTGTTTAAAGGGTGGATTTCCCCAGTTTTCAACGCCAACTATAGCTATCTTTTCATTATTTGAAGTTATTATTTCAGACTCATTCAACAAAAGCTTAAAATTATTCTCTTTGTAAAATGCCTTGATAGCTTCAAAGTTTTCTTGCTTGGCTTTTTTGGAATCCCATTTACTATAATCGCCATAATCATGATTTCCTAAAACAGCAAATTTGTTTATGTTAGGTGAAAAATGTCTGAATGCTTTTCGCCATCCACGTAATTCCCAAGCAAAATTATTAACTAAATCCCCTGTGAAAAACAATAAATCTGGTTCTAATTGATTGATTTTATTTATGGCTCGATCTAGAATATGAAATTGATGATTGAAACTTCCTAAGTGTAAATCGGAAATTTGAACCACTTTCAAACCATCAAACCCTTCAGGTAAATGATTAAAAGGAAGTTTTACATGATGCACTTTAAAATTGTATCTAGCTTTAAAAATACCATAGACAATTACGAAAAAAGGTAGAAATCCAGCAAACAACCCAACAATAGGAAGAACAATTAACGATTCTTTTTCGGAAAAGGCATAATTGGTAAAAAAGAATATAGCCATAACAACTATAAAAATTATTTTTGGAATAAAAGAGGAAATTGTTAAGCCATATAATGAAGAAATAAGCAATTGTTTTCTTCTAGGCTGTATGTGGTCTAATCTTATTTTTAAGGTAATTATGGCTACTATTAATCCAATAGTAAAAAACCAAAAAAGGGTGTGAATGATATTCTTTAAAAGGGAATAGGAAATAAGATTTGTAATTGACTTTAACCAAAGATATGCTAAAAAATCGACTACAAAAATGACTAAACACAAAAGGAATATTGTAAAAAGTGAATAGCTTTTCATAAGGTGATTTGATATTTTTTACTTATTGATGTCGACTTTAATATCTGGTATTTTAACAAGCTCTATGGTGGTTGATGCTAATATAATTTTGCCATTTGTTTCTTCAAATGCTTTTAGAATAGAGTTGTGTAATTCGTGTTTTGTAAACCTTCGTTTTTTAAAATCTACAATAAATCTTAAATTAAATTGTATCCAATTATCTGTTAATGTAATAGCAAGGGTTGGATCTATTTGTGCATCTTCAATATAATATTTGTTTACTATTTCTTTCCATTGAGCTTTAGAACTTGCTGTATGTTCTGCCAGAGCTTTAGAGGCTATATCAATAACTAAAGATTTTGCTAATTCTACATCTGAACCATATTTTATAGGTAAATTAATTTCGTCCCATATAAATGGAAAGTCTTGAGAGTAGTTGTATATAGCTCCTTTAAACACAAAGGCATTACTCAATTTTACTATTCTTCCAGTGTAATTGTCGCTAGAAACCCATTGGCCTATTTCCATCATGGTTGTGTAAATACTACCTACATCTATAACATCTCCTTTAATACCATTAATTTCTATTCTATCTCCAGGCTTATATACCTTTACAACAAATATGTAAACTGATCCCGCAATACTTAAAAATAATTCTTGAAGTGTAAAGGCAACACCTGCAGAAAAAAGACCAATAGCTAATGTAAAGTCTTTTATGTTTCCTGTAAAATACGAAATGGATAAAACAATTAACAGAACGTATCCTATAAATTCTATGCCTTTTTGCGATTTATATCGTGCTGTAGTGTCTGGAATATTTTTTCTTAAAAAGCGTCTTAAAAATTGAATCACTAAAAGGACAAAAATGACAATTAAAGCAAATTTTGCGATACTGTAAATGGTAGGGTTTTCTAGAATCCAGTTTTTAATTTGATCCATATTTATTGAATTATACTTTCTTTAATTCTATATCTAACTTTGCTAGCATAATAAGTTCAGATTTGTTTTTTCCAGCAAAACTATTAGCAATCTCATGAGCTGTTTCTAAAATTAAGTTTTTAATAACTGGAGTAAAAAAGTGTTTTTGCTCATTTTTAAAATCTATAAAATGGCTAAAACATGCTTCGGCATTTAGTTGGTCTTGATTATTAAGCCAATCGAAAACAAATTCAATTTGGTAAGCAGCATCTGTATAAAAATCGTCTTCTGTATCGTCTACAGAAAGCCATTTGCTATTAATAATATCTTTTAATTTGTCAAACTCGGCAGGTTTTACAACACCATCAGCTGCTGCAATAGCATAAAATAGTTTGCCAAGAATTTTGTAAAAATGTACGTTTAATTGTATTTTATTTTTCATAATAAGGTACAGGAATTATTTAAACAAATTAGCGATAGTTTTATAGAAATAAAATGATATATATCAGAACCTGAATTTAATAAATATACAAGAGATGTTTAAAGTTAAATCTCTCACATTTCATTAAATAATAGCTAACTTTATATAATAGTTTATTAATAATTAGACATGTTAAAGAATAGTCAAGATGTTTTTCAAATACTTTCCGAAGCTATTTCAGAAGGAATTATTATAGTAGATGAAAATCAAGAAATAGTTGCTTTAAATTCTACTACAGAAACGATGTTTGGTTATAAAAAGGATGAACTTTTAAAAAGTTCTCTTAGTAATTTAATACCTAAAAATTCTCATAAAGTACATTCAAAACATTTTAAAAAATACTTTAAAAATGTTGAGAAACGTTCTATGGGAATGAACAGAATCTTTAATGGTGTTAAAAAAAACGGCAACACATTTCCTATAGAGATTGGTTTAAACCCATTTACAATTTATAACAAAGCGTATGTAATGGCTTTGGTAATAGATGTGTCTAAACGTGTAGAAATAGAAGGGAAATTAAATATAAAAAGTCAAGCTTTACAATTTGCAAGTAATGGTATTGTTATAACAGATGCTTTGCAAAAAGACCATCCAATTATTTATGTAAATACAGCATTCGAAAAAATTACAGGCTATTCTCAAGAAGAGATTTTAAATAAAAATTGCAGATTTTTACAAGCAGACGATAGAGATCAAAAAAGTATAAGTACTATTCAAAATGCCTTAAAAAAGGGGAAAAGTTGCCAGACTATTTTACGTAATTATAGAAAAGATGGGAGCATGTTTTGGAACGAGTTACACATAACACCAATAATTGATAGTTTTGGTGTTGTAACTCATTTTGTTGGCATTCAAAACGACATTACTAATCGCAAATTAGCTGAAGAAAACCAGACGCATCTTGCTACTATTTTAGACGAATCTTTAAACGAGATTTACGTTTTCGATTCAAGTACTTTAAAATTTTTAAATGCGAATTATGGAGCCATAAAAAATTTAGGCTATTCTAAAGAGGAGCTCAAACAAATGACTCCAGTAGATATAAAGCCAGATTATACAATTGACGGTTTTAAAAAACAAATAGCCGTTTTATTTAATGAGAAAGTAGAGAAATTAAATTTTGAAACCATACACGAACGTAAAAATGGCAGTATTTATCCAGTTGAAGTCCATTTACAGTTGTCTGTTTTTGAAGATAAAGAAGTGTTTTTTGCTGTCATTCTAGATATAACAGAAAGAAAGAGGCAGGAATTTTTTAAGACAAAGCACAATCATATTCTAGAAACTATTGCTTTAGACAAATCGTTACAAACAGTTTTAAGAGATATTGCTTTTTTAATTGAAGAGCAATTTGAAGATGTTCTTGTGTCTATTTTATTATTGGATCAAGAAGAGCAAACTTTAAAAAATTTAGTAGCTCCAAGCTTACCAGAAACCTATAATAATGGTATAAATAGTTTGTTAGTTGGTAAGCATATTGATTCCATTGAATCAACTGAATTTCTTGAAAAGGAATTAATAGTGAAAGATATTGAAACAAACAAATCGTGGCAAGACTTTAAGCATTTGGTTTTACCACATGGAATAAATTCATGTTGGTCCACACCAATTGTGTCATCTAAAAATAAAGCTTTAGGTGTCTTTGCTATTTATCGAAGAAAAAATCAAGATTATAAAGACATAAACAATCAAGTTGTAGAAGTAGGTATTAAATTAGCAGGAATAGCAATTGAAAAACATTTAACCAATGAGTATATTGAGAAAACACAATTTCAACTTGAAAGTTCTGCCAAAGACTTACAAGATCAGGTTGAAGAACAAACTAAAGAATTAAAAATAGCTCTAAAAAAAGAAAAAGAACTTAACGAATTAAAAACGAAATTTTTATCTCTGGTGTCTCATGAGTTTAAAACACCTTTAAGTGGTATTTTAACTTCAGCCATGTTATTAAAAAAATACACCTTATTAGATCAACAGGATAAGCGAGACAAGCATATTAATACCATTACCAACATTGTAAATAATCTAAACAACATCTTAAACGATTTTCTTTCAGTAGAAAAACTTGAAGCCGGAAAAGTAACCTATCATTTTAAAACTTTTAAATTAAGTAAAGTATTAAACGAAGTTATTTATAATTCGAACATGCTTTTAAAAGATGGTCAGAAAATTAAATATCCAGATAATATAGACGATTTGTCCTTACATCAAGATGAAAAAATACTGGAATTAACCTTGTCTAATATGTTGCATAATGCCATTAAGTATTCACCTGAAAATAGCAATATAGATATTGAGATTTCTCAAAACAAACATCAAACGGTATTTGAAATTAGAGATCAGGGCATTGGTATTCCAGAAGTAGACCAGAAGAATATTTTTAATCGTTATTTTAGAGCAGAAAATGTATTAACAACTCAAGGTACTGGAATAGGGCTTAATATTGTTAAAAACCATATCGAGAATTTAGGAGGAACCATAACCTTTATTAGTCAAGAACATGAAGGAAGTACGTTTACAATTATAATTCCAAATGAACCAGTTACTGAAATATCCATGTTTAATTTTAAACACACAGAGGACACAGATGATAAATAATCTGACCAATGATACCCTAAATAACTATAAATGAAAACCATATTATTAATTGAAGACGATATTGTTTTAAGAGAAAATACAGCCGAATTATTAGAACTATCAAATTATAAGGTTTTAACGGCTTCAAATGGGAAAACAGGAATTGTTATGGCAAATAATAACTTGCCAGATATTATTGTTTGCGATATTATGATGCCAGATCTGGATGGTTATGCTGTGTTGTCAGAGCTATCAAAACAGACAGAAACAAAGCATATTCCATTTATTTATCTGTCGGCAAAGACCGAACAACAAGATGTTAGAAAAGGTATGAATTTGGGTGCAGACGATTATATTACAAAGCCTTATAACGAAGACGATTTAATAAGTGCCATTGAAAGTCGGTTAGCTAAAGCTTCAATTTTAAAAGAATCTATAAAGGAAAGCAATCTTTCAAAAGAACAAGAAGATGATATTAAAACCTTGAACGATTTAAAAAATTTCCTGGACGATAATGGCGAAACAATTCATTTTTCTGAAGGAGATTTTATTTATAAACAAGGAGAGCATTCCAACTCTATTTATTTAATTAGCAAAGGCGCAGTAAAGTGCCATAATCTTAACGAAAAAGGCAAAGAGCTAATTACTGCACTATACAAAGAAGACGAATTATTTGGTTACACCTCTTTTATACAAAATATTCCATATCAAGAATCTGCAACGGCAATAAAGAACACTACTTTGGTTTGCATTACTAAAAATGTACTAAAAGAAGTTTTAGAAAACAACCATCAAGTAGCATTAGAATTAATTCAATTACTAACTGATAATATTTTTAATGTAAAGGAGCAATTATTACAAATGGCTTATGGTTCTGTAAACAAAAAAACAGCTCAGACAATTATAAAATTTTCAGAAAAACTAAATAAAACGCCAAATGAGCCAATAAAAATTTCAAGAAACGACCTGGCAAGTGTTGCCGGAATAGCAACTGAAACCTTAATTAGAACCATGACGCTTTTTAAAAAACAAGGTCTTATTGAAATTGAAGGTAGAAATATAAAAATTCTAGATTTAGAAAAGCTTAAAGATATTTATTAAGCAACATGATATTAGTGTAATATGACCAATATCATTTTATAATTTGTTCTCAAGACTTACTTTTGAGATTCAAGTTATTAAATGATGAAAAATGTTTTATTACCAACAGATTTTTCAGAAAACTCGTGGAATGCCATAAAGTACGCTTTAGATTTTCATGAGAAGATAGACTGCAACTTTTTTTTACTTTATGTAAATAAATTGGGCAATGTTATTTTAAACGATGCACCATATTTGCCAACTCAAGATGTTATAGAAGCTGTTTATACCAAACCTTCTAAAGTGCAATTACGTAAAATGTTAAGACGTATTGCTGCAAGCAAATTTCAAAACAAAAAGCATAAGTTTTATACTATTTCAGATTACAATTTTTTTGTAGATGCTATTAGAGAGCATGTAAAAGAAAAAAAAATAGACTTAATTGTTATGGGAACCAAAGGTGCTTCTGGACTTAAAAAAATTATAATTGGGAGTAATACTGGAGATGTTATTACTAAAGTCCATTGTACTACTTTGGTAGTGCCAGAAAAGGCAACCTATACTAAAATTGAGGAAATTGCATTTCCAACAGATTTTGCGTTGCAATATAATGTTAACACACTTGAACCTATTTTAAAAATCATTCAAGATCATCAAGCTGAATTAAGAGTTGTTCATGTAAGTAAAAAAGCAACTAAATTAAACAGAGATCAAATAAAAAATAAAGATTTGCTTGAAGATTATTTTAATTCAAGTGAACCAAGTTTTCATTTTTTAATAAATGAAAATATTGAAGCAGCCATTCAATGTTTTGTCGAGAGTAGAGATGTAAACATGATTACTATGGTAGCAAAGAACTTGAATTATTTTCAACAAATATTATTTCATTCAAAGGTTGAAGAAATAAGCTACCATATAAACATTCCGTTTTTGGTGCTTCACAATTAAAAATAAATAAATTATGGATATTTCTATTTTCTTAGCTAAGTTTTGGGGTTGGTATTTAATTGTCTTTTTTGTAATATTAAGCTTTAACCCAAAACGCATCAAACAAATTTTTAACGATTTAAAGGATGAAAAATTTCTAATTCTCGTCTCGTTTTTGGCCATTTTAGTTGGTTTGATTAATATTTTATTACATAATGTTTGGGAAGCTAACTGGCGATTTATAATTACCTTAATTGGTTGGCTGGCTTTATTTGAAGGGTTGGCATTATTTACCTTTCCAAAACAAACTGTTAAAAGGCTTAATTATATAAATGTGAAATTTATACAGGTTATTTATATGTTACTTTTTCTGGTTGGAGTATTCCTTCTAAATACAGCCTATAACATAGTGCCTTACTAATTTATTATAAACAAATACTGAATCTGATAGATATCATTTTATTTTTTTAAAATTGGAATTATCTTAGTTGTATAATTAAAACGATAGTATATTTTATATGATTTACCTACTTATTTGAAGCCATCTATTTCAGGTGGATTTCAAAAAATGAATCTAATAATGAAAGAGGGACTATTTTTAGATTTTAAGCTATTAATCAGTGAAAGCGAGAAAGTTAATCTTTCTCGCTTTTGGTTTAAAATGGTTTCTTCATCTGATATATATCATAGTTTCCCCTCTAATTATTAATTAATTTTATGGTTATAACTAATACGTCTATCATGAAAAAAATATTATTACCAACAGACTTTTCAGAAAACTCTTGGAATGCTATAAAATATGCACTTCAATTATTTAAGGATGAAACTTGCACCTTTTATTTGTTAAATACATATACACCAATTGTGTATCATGTAGAATATATTACTGTTAGCCCTTCGCAATTTGGACTTGGAGATGTTATTAGAGAATCGTCTATAAAAGGTTTAGATACGTTACAAAAACAAATAGAAGAGACTTATAATAATCCCAAACACAGCTTTAAAAAGAGATCTTCGTTTAACACACTTATATTAGAAATTAAGGAGTTAGTTAAAGAAAAAGAAATGGACTATGTTATTATGGGGACTAAAGGTGCAACAGGAGCAAAAGAAGTGCTATTTGGTTCTAATACAGTACAAGTGTTTAAACATGTAAAATGTCCTGTATTAGCTGTTCCAGACGAGTTTGAGTTTGAAACGCCTCATGACATCTTATTTCCAACAGATTACGAAATTAATTATCAAGATAAACAGATAAAACCTATAGTAGAAATTGCTAAACAGTTTATCTCAAGAATCAATGTATTACATGTGTCTTATGGTAGAGATTTATCAGAAAAGCAAGAAAAAAACAAGGCGAAATTAGAGGTGTATTTTAAAAAAATTGCTCATTTATTCCATAACGTTGGTAACCAAGATGTAACTGATGCTATTACGGGATTCCAACAGAAAGCACGTATTAATTTATTGATTATGATAAATAATAAGCATTCGTTTTTTGAAAATTTATTTTTTAAATCGACTGTTAATCAAATAGGTTTTCATCTTAAGATTCCTTTTCTGGTAATCCCTTCAAGAAAAAAAAAGAAATAGGTATTTGAAACGAATATTATTAAATAATGTAACAGTATAGTTTACACCTGTGTTCAGGTAGTTTTATAAATTTATTTTATTGAATTAGTAATTAAGAATTTAAAACAGGAAATAATGAAACAGACAGGAATTTGGTTAGATAAAAACAAAGCATTTATTGTAACATTAGAGAACAAAACAGAAACCTTAAATACTATAAATTCAAATGTAGATCATTATAGAATTCATGGTGGTTCTGGAACACGATTAAAAGGAGGTCCACAAGATGTTGTTCATGATAGTAAATATCTGGAACAAGAAAAACATCAATTAAAGAAATATTTTAAAGAGATTGCTTCCAATATTAAAGATACAGATGCCCTAGTTATTTTTGGTCCTGCTGGAACTAATGAAAAATTAAGTAAAGAGTTACAATACAATTACTCCAGTTTAAGTACTAAAATTAAAGGTGTAGAAAAGGCAGATAGCATGACAGATAATCAAATGAAAGCCTTAGTGAGAGATTTCTTCCAGTCACATTAATTTTTCACAATTTTAGTTAGTTGATGCTATCTAAAATGATTTTTTTTGGCAATTTCCTTTCATAAAAAACAAGCATGGAAAATATAAGTTTAGATATCATCAAGTCATCAGGTGAAAAAGTTAAGTTTTCATTGGAAAAATTGAGAGCCTCCTTAAATCGATCTGGAGCAGATAAAAAAACAGTAAATCAAATTATAGATAAAGTCCGTGACGAATTATATCAAGGTATTTCAACTAAAGAAATTTATAATAGGGCTTTCGCTTTATTAAAAAAGAAGAAAAGTTATTTTGCTTCTAAGTATAAACTAAAAAAGGCTATTTACGAGTTAGGTCCAACAGGTTTTCCTTTCGAAAATTTTATAGCTACTATTTTTAAATACTCTGGTTATAAAACAGAAGTTGGAAAAATATTACAAGGTAAATGTGTGACTCACGAAATAGATGTCGTAGCCAATAAAAATGAGAACACAACCATGGTGGAATGTAAATTCCATAGCGACGAAGGTAGAAATTGTAATGTAAAAGTGCCACTTTATATAGCATCAAGATTTAAGGATGTAAAAGAACATTGGGACTCTAAACCACATATAACCGAATTAAATTCAGGTTGGGTTGTTACAAATACTCGATTTACAGAAGATGCTTTACAATATGGAAAATGTATTGGGTTAAAGTTGTTAAGTTGGGACTACCCAAAAGAAGATGCGTTAAAAAATATTATTGATAGATTAGGCTTGTATCCAATTACAGTATCTACCTTATTAACCAATAGAGAAAAACAATTTTTGTTAAGTAGAGATGTGGTTTTATGTAGAGATTTAATTGGAGATTCGTTTTATTTAGATCATTTAGGTATATCGGAAACCAGAAAAGCACGAATTTTAAATGATATTGAACAACTTTGTAATTCTTAAAAAATAAGGACATGGAAGCGTTTGTTAGAGTTAATTTTTTAGGAGCATCAGGAGTTGTAACAGGTTCTAAATTTCTAATTGAAACGTCCGAAAAAAACATCCTGATTGATTGTGGCATGTTTCAAGGGCTTAAAGAGCTTAGAGAATTAAATTGGGTCAACCTTCCTGTTGACGTAGAAAACATAGATGTGGTTTTGTTGACTCATGGACATTTAGATCATGTTGGATATTTACCAAGATTACAAAAACAAGGGTTTCAAGGAAGAATTATTGGAACAGCACCAACTTTAGCTATAGCAGAAATTATTTTAAAAGATAGTGCTAAAATTCATGAAGAAGAAGCTGAAAAAGCGAATAAAGAAAAATATACAAAACACCATCCAGCATTGCCATTTTATACAGCTCGAGAAGCCGAGAAAACCATAAAAATGTTTCAGGTAGAAATGCATGATAAATGGATAAAGTTGTCTGAAAACATATCTTATAGGTTTCAATATAATGGTCATATTATTGGAGCTACTTTTATTGAATTAGATATTAGTGGTAAACGATTTGTGTTTTCGGGAGATATAGGCAGAACTAACGATTATCTTCTCGATGACCCAAAAAGACCAGAATGGGCAGATTTTTTATTTGTTGAAAGCACTTACGGAAATAAACAACATCCAGAAGAAGATGTGGAAACTATGCTTTCTAACCTAATAAAAGAAACCATTCACAAAAAAGGGAATCTAATTATACCCAGTTTTGCAGTTGAAAGGCTTCAAACGTTAATGTATATTTTATGGAAACTATATAAGGTAAATAGAATCCCTAACATTCCTATTTTTATTGATAGTCCTATGGGAAATAATGTGCTGGATGTCTTTAAAAACTTCCCAAAGTGGCATAAACTTTCAGATGCAGACTATAGAGCCATGTGTAACCATGTCAACATTATTCAATCTTATAAAGAAACATGGGAAACCATAGACGATAAGCGTTCAAAAATAGTTATTGCAGGAAGTGGTATGGTTACAGGAGGAAGGGTTTTAACCTATTTAAAACAACTTATAGACGAACCATCTACAACAGTCTTGCTAGTTGGGTATCAAGCTGAAGGGACGCGAGGTCGACAATTATTGGAAGGTGTACATGAAATTAAATTCTTCGGAAAATATTATCCTGTTAAAGCAACGGTTAAGCTTCTAGAAAGTCTTTCTGCACATGCAGATCAGGAAGACTTATTAAACTGGATGAGCAACATAAAAAACATTCCTGAAAAAGTCTATTTAATACATGGAGAGCCAATGGTCTTAGATGCTTTTAGAGTAAAAATAAAAGATACGTTCAATTGGAATGCAACCATACCAAAACTATCAGATGTTGAGAAGATTATGTTATAAATTAAATGGGTTATATTATGCAAATACATACAAAATATTTAGAATGGCTTAGTGCTTCCGAAATGCACCAGGTAACATTAAACTGGCATTCCGAATTAAATTTTATAAAAGATGAGCTGATTTTTTTCGAAGATCTTATTAAATCTTATACACTTCAATTAATAAATTCAAGTCATTATGAAAAAAGTAAGCAATTAGTTGATAAAATAAACACATTCCAAAAAGACACAAATAGGCTTTTAGACATTGTAAAAACACATAGAAATTCACTACAAATATTAGTTGATGGAGTCAATCAACTAGATAAAGAAGCTGCTTACAAAAACGAACATAAAAAACTTGTTATTAAATTAAACAAATTTAAAGAGTCTTACAGCCAGTTTAAAATAATATTTTTTAAGCATATAAAAAGCATTATTAAAGAAGACAAACAAAAGCGGCTGCTTAATGGGTAAGGAGTTTTTTAGGTTTTATTTAACTATGGTATATAAGTAATGGAACTTTTAAATCTTGAGTTATTTTTGTAGTTACAGATTCTGATAAAAATCGTTCGAAGGCACTTTCTTTTTGAACAATTAGTGTTAACATATCTATTTCATGAGTTTTTAAGTGTTGATTAATAGCATTAAATATTGAAATATTTTTTGTTACATTATAGGTGTATGACACATGTTTAAGATTGTGGTTCAGGTGTTTTCTATCTTCTAATTCTACATTCTTGTTTTTAGTGTCAATTCGCAAGATGTTTAAAGATGTTTTAAACTTTTCGGCAAAGGTCTTTATCTGTAAAAAAGCCTTACTATTTAATGAATCGTCCATATCTAGTGGAAGAAATAACTTTTTAGGTGTTTTATATTGAAATCTTTCTGGTATTATTAGAGTAGTACAATTTACTTTTCTAATAACATTTATAGTATTACTTCCAAAAACAACCTCCTTGGCTCCAGTTGCTCCATTGGTTCCCATTACAATTAACCCTATTTTATTAACTTCAACATATTGATTTATAGCATCAGTAAGAGCATCATAATCTACAATAGTTTTAAAACTATAATTTTCATTTTGATATTTCTTTTCTATTGTCTTTACAAACCTCTTTAGTTTTTGTTTATTTTTTTTAATTAAAGAATCGTAGATACTGGTGTTACCACTTGTAAGTAAATCGCTTGTAGTATATCTTGTGTTTTTTTGAGTGTTTAAAACATAAAAAGTACATTTTTGCTTTTCAAATAACTGTAACGCATAGAAGATTGCGTTTTTAGAATTTTCAGAATAATCGGTTAATAAAAGAACTTGTTTCATTTTTACCTATATTTTATAACATAAAAATAGTTAAAAATTTAAGCAACAACTATGATAATAATCATTAGCTGTAAACTTGAAATAATTTAAAAGTAAGATGATTAAAAATAAAAAAGACCCTCAAAAAATGAGAGTCTTAATTATAATGTTATTCTAATCTGTTAATTATTGAGCTCCTTTAACTGCATCAGCAGCTTTATCAGCAGCGTCATCAATTGCATTATCAGCAGCATCAACAGCGTCGTCTACAGCTTCACCAGCAGCATCAACAGCGTCTCCTGCAGCATCAACAGCATTATCTACAGCTTCACCTGTAGCTTCTGTAGCATCTTCTACAGCTCCTTCAGCATTGTCAGCAGCATCTTCCATAGCATCGCCTACGTTTTCAACAGCATCTTCTACGCTATCAGCTTTTTTCTCATCTCTACAAGAAGTGAAAGTTAAACTTAAGCATAATAATAATACAGTACTTAATAATAATTTTTTCATTAGTTTATAGTTTTAGTGTTAAAAATTAATTTACGAATTTAATAACTTATTGTCAAACATCATATATCTTTTATTAACAATTTTTAACATAAATTATTTACGTACGCAAATGAATCTCTTTATTTACGTATATAAGACATGATTTGGATTACAGCACCTGTATTATTTTTTATATAATCTAAATTTTTTCTTCCAGAATGTATCCTCATTTCTGAGTTTTCTATTAATTTTTTAAGTGTAACACTTAGATTATTAGTGTTTTGTATAGAAAACATGCCTTTGTTCTCAATCATAATTTCTGCTTCAGGAAAATGCTTGAAATTTTCACCAATAATGATTGGAATACCAAAAACAGCTGGTTCTAATGTGTTATGCAATCCAGTATTTCCAACTGCACCACCTACATAAGCTATGTCTGCATAGCTATATATTTTAGAAAGCAATCCAATTGTGTCTATAATTAAAACTTGAAAATCTTCTAGAGGAGCCTGTTTCTTTTCAGAGAATAAGATGTTTTTCTTATTTATGGACTGTTTTAGTTTATTTATTTGAGCATGTTTAATATTATGAGGAGCAATAATAAGTTTTATTTCATCTGAACTTATATTGTTGATAAACTTTATTAAATAAGCTTCATCCTCTGGCCAGGTGCTTCCGGCTACAATACAAAGTTTATTGTTTTTAAACTGTTCAATAAAATCTAGATTATTGTTTTGTTCTAATTGGTTATTTACGCGATCGAATCTGGTGTCTCCAGAAACAGTTACATGGTTATAATCTATAGATTCTAATAAAATTTTTGAAGAGTTATTTTGAGTGAAAATATGATCAAAAGCAAATAAGGCATTTTTCATAAAATGGCCATAAGACTTAAAATAGATTTGATTATCTCTAAATAATGCTGAAATTAAAATGGCTTTTAGTTGTCTCTTTTTTAATTCATTTAAAATGTTTGGCCAAATATCATACTTAACAAAAACCGTTAATTCTGGACGAACAACATCTAGAAACTTTTTAGCGTTTGCTTTTGTGTCTATAGGAAGATAGACAACAACATCGGCAATGTCTGTGTTTTTTCTTATTTCGTAACCTGAAGGAGAGAAAAAAGTAAGAACTATTTTATGGTTTGGGTAAGACTTTCGTAATTCTTTAAAAACAGGAAGTCCTTGTTCGTATTCACCTAAAGAAGCACAATGAAACCATAGGGTTTTGTCAGTTTCAGATATATTAGTACTTAATATGTTGAAGCTTTCTTTTCTTCCGTTTACTCCAAGTTTAATTTTATGATTGAAAATTGAAATAATTTTCAACACCAATTGCGTGATATAAATGCCTAAATTATAAATTGCCTGCAATTTTAAATCTTTATTGCTAAAATACACTTCTTTGATAAAATTTCATTGGTTAACGTTTACTAATTTTGTAATTTCGTACAGTATGAAAAAAATTCAAATGGTTGACCTTAAAGGTCAGTATAAAGGTATAAAAGATGCTGTTAATCCTGCCATTCAGGAAATTATTGAAAACACATCATTTATTAATGGACCAAAAGTTCATGAGTTTCAAAAAAATCTAGAAAATTATTTAGGAGTTAAACATGTAATTCCTTGTGCAAATGGAACTGATGCCTTGCAAATAGCAATGATGGGTTTGGGTTTGAAACCAGGAGATGAGGTTATAACAGCCGATTTCACCTTTGCTGCAACTGTAGAAGTAATTGCGCTATTACAATTAACTCCAGTTTTAGTAGATGTAAATCCGGACGATTTTAATATAGATTTAGAAGCTATTAAAAAAGCCATTACTCCAAAAACTAAAGCTATTGTTCCTGTACATTTATTTGGACAATGTGCCAATATGGAAGCTATTATGGACATTGCAGAAGAGCATGATTTATATATAATTGAAGATAATGCACAAGCAATAGGTGCAACATATACATACAGTAATGGTAACAAAGCAAAAGCTGGAACAATAAGTCATGTGGCTTCAACGTCCTTTTTTCCATCTAAAAATTTAGGGTGTTATGGAGATGGAGGAGCTATTTTTACTAATAGTGATGAATTGGCTCACACCATTCGAGGTATTGTAAATCATGGAATGTATGAGCGTTATCATCATGATGTAGTTGGAGTCAATTCAAGACTAGATTCTATTCAAGCTGCTGTTTTGGATATCAAATTAAAAAACTTAGATAGCTATAATAAAGCTAGAAGAACTGCTGCCAATAAATACAATGAAGCTTTTAAAAACATAGATGAAATTATAACCCCGTTTGAGTATGGAACACCTGAAAATCATGTGTTTCATCAATACACATTAAAACTAAAAGGGGTTGATAGAGATGGACTTGTAGCCTTTCTAAATAAAAACGACATTCCTTGTGGTGTATATTACCCTATTCCACTCCATAGACAAAAAGCTTATGAAGATGCTCGCTACAACGAAGCCGATTTCGAGGTTACAAATCAATTAGTAAAAGAAGTTATTTCTTTACCAATGCATACTGAATTAGATGATGAGCAAATCACATTTATTTCAGAAAAAATTATTCAATTTATAAATGGCTAAAATTTTAGTTACAGGAGGTCTAGGTTTTATTGGATCTCATACAGTTGTCGAACTTCAAAATAAAGGATTCGAAGTAGTAATTATTGATAATCTATCAAATTCTTCTGTTGAAGTTTTAGATGGTATAACAGCAATTACTGGGATGAAACCTGAATTTGAAAATATTGATTTGAAGGACAAAAACCTGACTCAAGGTTTTTTTAAAAGGCATCAAAACTTACAAGGTGTTATTCATTTTGCTGCAAGTAAAGCAGTAGGAGAGAGTGTAAATGAACCTTTAAAGTATTATGAAAATAATATAAGCACCTTAGTTTATTTACTTCAGGAATTTAATAAATTAGAGACTCCAAATTTTATTTTTAGTTCTTCTTGTACAGTTTATGGTCAACCAGATATGTTGCCTATTAATGAGGAAGCTCCTATAAAACCTGCATTATCACCTTACGGAAACACCAAACAAATTGGGGAAGAAATTATTCAAGATGTTTGCAAGGTTTCAAATAATTTTAATGCTATTTCACTTAGATATTTTAATCCAATTGGAGCTCATGAATCTGCTCTTATTGGCGAATTACCTCTCGGAGTACCACAAAATTTAGTACCATTTATTACTCAAACAGCCATTGGAAAGAGAAAGCAATTATCTGTTTTTGGAAACGATTATCCAACTCAAGATGGAACCTGTATTCGCGATTATATTCATGTAGTAGATTTAGCAAAAGCACATGTAATTGCTTTAACTAGATTGTTGGAGAAAAAGAATAATGCAAATCTTGAGGTTTTTAATTTAGGGACAGGAACTGGAAGCTCCGTATTGGAAGTGATTCATTCTTTTGAACGTGTTTCAGGTGAAAAATTAAATTATAAAATAGCTAAAAGAAGAGAAGGAGATGTGGTTTCTGTTTTTTCAGATACTGAAAGAGCTAACCAAGTATTGGGTTGGAAAGCAAAATTATCACTAGATGATGCTATGAGTTCAGCGTGGAAATGGGAGCAAAATATCTCAAAATCATAACTTTTAGTAAAGTTCAATTAAAAGCTTGATGTGCTGTTAATTATTTAAAAATTACGAATCTTGTAATCCAGCAAGATTGAAAAAATGAAAGCCTCTTAAAAAGAGGCTTTTTTTATGTGTTTTTTGTTTCTTTCCCTTTTTTGAAACTAGCAAACAATAACAGTCCAAGTCCAAACATGACTGACATATCAGCAAAATTAAAAATACCAGTTTTAAATACTCCTCCAAAGTCAATATGGAAAAAATCAGTAACAGAACCATACATTATTCTATCATAAACATTTGCTATTCCTCCACCAACGATGCAGCAAAATCCAATCAAGGATAATTTATCTAATTCTTTATTCTTAATGATATGAATAGTCACATATCCTAAAACAAGAATAGGTAATGCTAATAAAAAAACAAATCTTAATGTCTGATTTAAATCGCTTCCCATTCCTAGAAAAGCCCCAGAATTTTCAACATTATGTAGAGTGAAAAAATCTCCAATTATAGATGATTCACTTCCAGGAATTACATAAAGTCTCACTAAAATTTTAGAAATCTGGTCTAAAACAATATTTAAAATTATAAGAAGAACGATAAATGTGCTACGAGATAACTTCATTAAGCTTCTTTGGTATATGCAGCCGAAGCTGTTTGTGCTTCTCTATTTATTTTCTTTACTAAGCCTTGCAGCACTTTTCCTGGTCCAACTTCAGTGAATAAAGTAGCTCCATCTATAATCATTTGTTGAACCGATTGTGTCCATCTAACAGGAGCAGTTAATTGTGAAATTAAATTAGATTTAATTTGTACAGCATCTAAAATTGCAGAAGCAGTGACATTCTGATAAATAGGACATTGAGGTTTATTGAAAAATGTATTTTCAATAGCAGCAGCTAATTCTTCACGTGCTGGTTCCATTAAAGGTGAGTGAAAAGCGCCACCTACTGGTAAAACTAATGCACGTCTTGCACCTTCTTCTTTTAAACTTTCGCAAGCTCTATTAATGGCATCTACTTCTCCAGAAATAACAAGCTGTCCAGGACAATTGTAGTTTGCGGCTACTACAACACCTTCAGTTGTAGTACATATTTTTTCAACAATATCATCATCTAAGCCTAAAACAGCTGCCATGGTACTTGGTTGTAATTCACACGCTTTCTGCATGGCTAAAGCACGTTGAGAAACTAATTTTAAACCATCTTCAAAAGTTAATGTGCCATTAGCTACTAATGCTGAAAACTCACCAAGAGAATGTCCTGCTACCATATCTGGCTTAAAACTGGCTCCTAATATTTTAGCTAAAATAACCGAATGTAAAAAGATAGCTGGTTGCGTAACTTTAGTTTCCTTTAGATCTTCAGCTGAACCTTGAAACATCACATCTGTAATAGAAAAGCCCAAAATATCGTTTGCTTGTTCAAATAATTCTTGAGCTATTGAAGAGCCTTCATAAAGGTCTAAACCCATTCCGGAAAATTGTGCGCCTTGACCAGGAAATATATATGCGTTCATGTGTTTTATTTTTAATGATGCAAAAATAGGAATAAAATCTTTAAAAGAATAAAGACCATGATGATTACCATTGTGATTTTTAGAACAAAAAATCGTCAAGAAAACAATCGAAGTGACTTGATTTATAAGTTGTTTGCAGCAGCCTCAGCGCAACGTTCTCCATCCATAGCAGCTGAAATGATCCCTCCAGCATAACCACCACCTTCGCCACAAGGAAACAAGCCTTCAATTTCTGGATGTTCAAGGTTTTCATTTCTTGGAATACTTACAGGAGATGAGGTTCTACTTTCTACACCAACAATGTTTGCCTCAGCTGTGTAATAGCCTTTCATTTTTTCTCCAAATGCTTTAAAACCTTGGCGCAAATTCCCTCCAATAAGTTTTGGTAACAACGAATGTAAAGGAGCCGACTTTAATCCGGGTTGGTAAGATGTGGGGTTTAAATCTACTGATAACCTGCCTTCTACAAAATCAGTTAATCTTTGAGCAGGAGCAGATTGTGTTCGTCCACCTGACGTAAAAGCTAAGCGTTCTAAATCTTTCTGATATTCTAAGCCTTTTAAAACTCCAAAGTGTTCGTATTTAGAAAAATCTCTCTCAACATTTAATTCGACAACAATTCCTGAATTTGCAAATTGATTGTTTCTTCTTGAAGGAGACATGCCATTTACAACTACTTCACCATTGTCAGTTGCGGCAGGAACTATAAAACCTCCTGGACACATACAAAAGGAATACACACCTCTTTTGTTTACTTGTTGTACCAAGCTATAGGAAGCAGCTGGAAGTAGTTCGTCTCTTTCGCCAGAACAATGATATTGAATGGAATCTATAATATGTTGTGGATGCTCTACACGAACTCCCATGGCAAACGATTTAGCTTCTAAAGCTATTTTCTTTTTATGCAATAGATAAAAAATATCTCTTGCCGAATGTCCTGTTGCTAATATCACACGATTGGCAGGGATTTCTTCACCATTTAGTAATTGAATTGTCTGTATTTTATTGTTCTTGATTTTGAAATCGGTTACACGAGTTTCGAAATGCACTTCGCCACCATATTTTAAAATGGTTTCACGAATATTAGTAACCACCTTTGGTAGTTTGTTAGTGCCAATATGTGGATGAGCATCTACTAAAATCTGGTCTGTAGCTCCATGAAAAACAAGATTTTCAAAAATGCGTCTCACATCACCACGTTTTAAACTTCTTGTGTATAATTTCCCATCGCTATACGTTCCTGCACCACCTTCACCAAAGCAATAATTTGAGTCTTCATTTACAAAATGATCCTGATTGATAGCTTTTAAATCGCGACGTCTGTCTTGTACATTTTTACCTCTTTCTAAAACAATGGGTTTATAACCTAACTCGATACAACGCAAAGCTGCATACATGCCAGCTGGTCCAAAACCTATAATATGAATGGGTTTAGCTTTAGAAACATCTTTATAGTCGAAGGTATATTCCGAAGTTTCTGGAACAGGTTCATTAATGTAAATAGCAACTTTATAGTTTAAAATTATTTTGGGTTTACGTGCATCGATAGATTTACGAAGTACTTTAATGCCAGAAATTCTATCTCTAGACATGCCTAAGTTTTCGGCAGATTTAATTAAAAGGATATTTGGAATTTTTTCCTCTTTTAAACTAATGCGTAACTGAAGGTCTTTTATCATGCAGCAAAATTAGGGAAAAATAGGGAATTTAGGATTTGTAATACTAAATGAAATTAGTTGATTATCAATTCAACTTTTTAAAAATTATTTACTGATTAGATAAAAACGCTTCAATAGCTTTAAAGTAAATTTCTGGTTGCTCCAACCAACCATAATGAGCACATTTATCAATAAAAACTAATTGAGAATTTGATAATAGTTCATGAGATGATTCTGCAATGGCAACATCCATAACATCTTGTTTGCCTTGAATAATTAATACTGGTTGCTTAAAATTTTTGAATGCTTGAGTACAATCAAAATCAATGGCTCTTATGTTTTGCCAAATCAGATTATTTATGGTTCTGTCTCCTTGGGTTAATCGTTTTGCTACTACTGGTGTATGTTTTTTATCATAAATATATGCTGGAGCTAAATATTTTCCTCTGTTGTATCTAGCCTGATAGGTTGTGTCTCCTTGACTAATTTGTCTGTTCCAGTAGTTTAGAGAATCGCGTTCTGTTTGATTGAGTTTAGATTGTAAATTTAAATTCCTAGTGATGGTTAAATCATATCCACCAGAACCAGAAAGTATTAAGAATTCTATGTTTTCAGGATGTTTGGAAACATAATAAGATGCTAACATACCACCAAACGAATGTCCTAAAACAATCCATTGGTTAAAATTAAAATGATTTCGAATAGTTTCTATATCCTTCACCATGAAATCCATAGTCATGGTTTTGGTACTAACTTCAGAAATGGTAGAATTTTCTGTTCCTCTTTGGTCGTATAAAATGGCAAGGTTGTTTTTGCCTAACTCCTTTGCTAAAGATGTAAAGCTTTTACTATTCATTCCTGGATCACCATTAATTATTAGAATAGGTTCACCTTGACCATAAGTGGTTACATGCAAATTCCCATTTGGAAAAGGAATGTTATATGTTGTTTGTGAAAATGTTGATGTTAATAAGAAACTAAAAAATATGGCAATCACATATTTCATAATCAAGCTTTTTCATAAGTTAAGAATGAAAAGTCGTGTTCGTGTTTTTCATCTTTAGCATGATAGGAATTGCTAATTTCTTTCCAGATGCTTGTGTCTATTTCAGGAAAAAACGTATCTGCTTCAAAAGTTTCATGAACTCTTGTTAGTTCTATTTTATTAGCATAAGGCATGGCTTGTTTATAGATTTCGCCTCCACCAATAACAAAAGGTTGTTTGTCTGACCTCGCAGCATCGAAAGCATCTTCCAGATTATTCACTACAATAACACCACTTGGCACTTTATAGTTGACTTGTCTGGTTATAACAATATGTATTCTGTTTGGTAAGGGTTTTGGAAAACTTTCAAAGGTCTTTCTTCCCATAATAATATGATGCCCATTTGTAAGTTCTTTAAAACGTTTTAAGTCGTCACTTAAATGCCAGATAAGTTGGTTGTCTTTTCCAATGGCATCATTTTCTCCAGCTGCAACAATAAGTGTGATTTCAGATTTTTTAGAAACCTTTATGGACCTTTTTATTTCGGTAGGCAAGGGATGCTCTTTTTCTATTTGTTGTTGTAGTTCTGCAATGCGTTTTTTTTGTTTTGCAACCATACTATTAAGCTGCTTTTCTTCCCAGTTTTTACTTAATAATTTAGAAGTTACAAAGACATTAAACACATGATAAATGAAGATAAACAACCAAGCTAGAATGGCAAATACAAACCAATTGATTCCAAAAAGCTTTACATCTTTTCCAATGTTAAGAACTAAGTTGGCTACAATAAAAAAAACAGCACCTATTAAAAAAATAACAAAGTGCGCATACAAACGTTTCTTTTGCTTGATGCGTTTTTGAGCTGTCTTTATTAACTCTAATTGCTCTTTATCTATTTCTGGTTTGTCTTTTTTCTTTCCGAACATAATGCGTTATTATAATATGTAAAGTTAGCATATTTCTAAGGATCTTTAGAAATAGATGGTCATTAAAATCTCCATTTTTGTGTCTACAGGTTCTCCATTTTTATAACCAGGCTCCTTGAATTTTGGCATTCGTTTTAAAATATTTATAGCTTCGGCTGCCATTTCTTTTTTATGAGCCTTAGCTGTTATTTTCTCTGCTTTTCCTTTTTTATTTATAGTAAAACTTACTAGGAACTGTGTTGACTTCTCTAAAGGGAAAAGCTTGTCTGCCAATTCGTAATTGACACTTACTTTTATGTAATCTACAACTTTATTGGTAGTACATTCTTTTAAAGCTTCGTAGCTTATAGTTTCATCGCAGTTTTTGTAGACTGGGAATTTATCGGTTTTTTCTGATTTAAGGTTGGTGATTTTGAACTTTATTGGTAAATAATATGGGACTCTTACAGATTTTCCATCTACATATCCTGGTTTCAATTTAGGGAGTAAATTAACTGTTCGAATAGCTTCGGTTTCTAATTCAGGATACGGAGCTTTGGCAACAATGTTTTCTATTTCACCACTTGTAGATATTTTAAAGAACACAGAAATTTTTACTGTTGTATCATCTGGTAAATTTAATTTATCTGCCACTCTTACATTAAAATTTTTAGAAATGTGACTATTCATTCTTTCATTAAAACACTCTTTTAAAGCCTGATTCCCCATATTTTCATCACAACCTTTATAGATTGGAACACGTTCTACTAAAGCAAATGACACATCTTCTGAATCGTTAGTGTTTTCAGAAATTTTTGTTTCTTGAGAAAAAGCAAATAAACTAGTTGCATAAAAAAGAAGTATCAAGTTGTATTTCATGTACTGGGTTTTTATTAATTACAATGAAAAGGTTTTTTTTTATGATATTCAGTAAGTTAATGTTATCTATCGAGATGATAGTAAA
>Ga0209344_10000962_pt1 | contig 42483 bp, 37 predicted proteins | sample Cruoilmetagenom6_FD_187293 | JGI IMG/M metagenome (GOLD analysis project Ga0209344, IMG submission 187293) | Oil polluted marine microbial communities from Coal Oil Point, Santa Barbara, California, USA - Santa Barbara Oil Seep Sample 6 (SPAdes)... | ecosystem: Environmental > Aquatic > Marine... | reverse complement strand
CCCAACCGTGTCAGACAGGATCACCATGCCTCCATGTGGCAATTTGAGCCTGCGTAACGTCGGATCAAGCGTGGCAAACAACATGTCTTCGGCAAGCACTTCCGAACCGGTCAACCGGTTGAAAAGCGTAGATTTTCCGGCGTTTGTGTATCCAACCAGTGCAACGATGGGGTGGGGAACTTTGTGACGCTTGGCGCGATGAAGCTGGCGGGTCCGCTTGACCTGGTCGAGATCACGCTCCAGGCGCAGGATTTTTTCCTGCAGCATACGACGGTCGGCCTCGATCTGTGTTTCACCGGGGCCGCCCATGAAACCGCCGCCGCCGCGCTGACGCTCAAGGTGGGTCCAGGATCGCACCAAGCGACCCTTCTGGTAATTCAGGTGGGCCAGGTCGACCTGCAATACACCTTCCTTGGTCGACGCTCGGCGACCAAAAATCTCCAGAATCAGACCGGTCCGGTCGATGACCTTGACCTTCCAGTGTTTTTCGAGGTTGCTTTGTTGGACAGGCGTAAGCGCATGATCAACGATGACAAGGCCGACGTCACCCTCATCAATGACTTCTCGGATTTCGGTAATCTTACCCTTGCCGAACAGCGCACCTGGCTGCGGCTTTGACACCGGGACAATAAGTGCTGAAACAATATCGAGGTCGATGGCACTTGCGAGACCCACAGCCTCTTCCAGCCGATTGGAGTCAGATCGCCGATGAAGGCTTGACGCGACATCTGGCGACGGGCGCGTTTTCAATACCGGGACGAGCACAATGGCACGCATGTCTTCGGGCGTACGATCAACACCCTTGGTGTCGCGTTTCTTTTCGGTGTTCAAGTATCCGCCTTGGGGCTTAAAGCGCCCAGTTATTCGCTGCTCTCTTCGCCTTCAAACATCTGCACAGGCTGGCTGGGCATGATGGTCGAAATCGCGTGTTTATAGACCAGCTGCGAATGGCCATCACGGCGTAGCAGCACACAGAAATTATCAAATGATGTGACAACGCCGGTCAATTTTACGCCATTGATAAGGAAAATGGTCAGCGAGATTTTTTGTTTCCGAACCGTGTTGAGAAACAGGTCCTGGAGATTTTGTGTACGCTCCGCCATCTTTTTTTATTACTTCCCTAATTTTTTTGCCCACAATCGCGGGAGACCGCCAGCCTGAATTCCAAAGTTTCCAAAACAAACAGTCACTTTCGATTGTCAGCTATGGAAACAATTACACCATTCTGGCGAATAAAACGCCCCTTTCCGAGGCCATTCAGCACACGAATCCGGGCCGGATGCATATCCGGCCTGAACCCGCCAGAAGAAGACCACTCATTAGAGTGTTTGTAAATACTTGTTTTCGCGGCACATGTTTGGGAAGGCCGTACAATCGGTTTTCGGGTACCGAAGCGCGCTTGCTGAGCGCACGCACCAATCAAAAAAATTCCAGGCTGACGCGGAACATCTGCTCGACATGGCGCACCGCATCAAGCGTGGCGAACATGATCACTCTGTCCCGGGCTTTGATCCGGGTGTCTCCGTAAGGACGAATGACCGTTTTGTCGCGATAAATCGCGCCAATGCGTACGCCAGTGGGCAAATCAAGCTCCCTCAATGGCTTACCCACCAACGGCGAAGTTTCCATCGCTTCGGCCTCGATGATTTCGGCTGCGCCTTTTTGCACGCTGTAAACAGCGCGAATGCGCCCGCGACGCACATGCTGGAGAATGCGTGAAATGGTAACTTCACGCGGATTGATATGCGCATCGATGCCGAGTGTCTTGGTGAAATCGTGATAGCTGGGATTGTTGATGAGCGCCATGTTGGCCTCACACCCCATCCGCTTGGCCATGACAGATGTCAGGATATTGACTTGATCGTCATTGGTCAGCGCGACAATAAGATCGGCGCTCGGCACATCGGCTTCCAACAGAATTTCCTGATCAAGGGCCGAACCGTTGATGACAACGGTCCGGTCCAGCTGATCGGCGATTGAAACGGCGCGTGCCCGGTCGTTTTCAATAATCTTCAGCCGTGTGCGGGTCTGGCGCTCTTCGATCGCGCGAGCCACATAATACCCTATATTTCCGCCTCCGGCTATAACAATTCGCGCAGCTTCCTGTTCCTCGTGGCCGAACAATCCAAGGGTCCGACGGACGGAATCACGCTGACAGACCACATAAGCCAGATCTCCGGTCTCCAGCTGATCGGAGGAATGCGGCACAAACAGTTTTTCACTCCGCCAAACGCCAACGACGGTGGCATTGAGATCCGGGAAAAGTTCGCTAAGCTGATCAAGCGGGGTGTTGACGACAGGGCAATCCTCAAGGCACTCAATCGCCACCATGACCACCGCATCATCGGCAAAGCGAACGGCATCGGTGGCGCCGGGAAGCGCAATACGGCGCAACACCACCTGCCCCACCTCAACCTCCGGCGAAATGATGACATCGATGGGCATGTGATCACGGGAAAACAGATCACCCCATTGTGGATGTAGATAACTCTGGGCGCGAATGCGGGCGATTTTTGTGGGCACATTGAAAAGCGAATGCGCTACCTGACAGGCCACCATATTGACCTCGTCATACAAAGTGACCGCAATAATCATATCGGCCTGACGAGCACCGGCCTGGGCCAGCATTTCGGGATGGGCTCCATGGCCGACATAACCACGCACATCCAACGTGTCGCGTACACCCTGGATCAGGTTTGCGGAAGTATCGATGACGGAGACATCGTTTTCCTCAGCGGCCAAGCGTTCGGCGATGCCATAACCTACACGACCAGCACCGCAAATAATGACTTTCATACCCTATCCTTCGGCCAAACCGACGTTATGCGCCGTTGTTGCTGGATACCAGAAATGCCTTATACGCCAAGCGATTTCAATTTGCGATGCAGCGCCGAGCGCTCCATACCCACATATTCCGCTGTTCGAGAAATATTGCCGCCGAAGCGGTTTATCTGGGCAATCAGATAGTCTCGTTCAAACATCTCCCGTGCCTCACGCAATGGCAACGTCATGATGTGTTCAGCACTCGCACTTCCGGTTTTCGGTAACATATCCGACACATCATCGGGAAGCATATCTGCACTAATGACCGTATCCGGACCTTCGCTACGGGCCAAAATCATCAAACGTTCCATGTAGTTGCGCAACTGGCGAATATTACCCGGCCAACTGTGAGCCTGGATGACAGCCATGGCATCGTCGCCTATCTTGCGGTTTCGAATACCAGCCTGTTCGGAAATCTGGCGCATGAAACTGTCAACCAGGAAAGGAATATCTTCCCGCCGCTCTGAAAGTGAAGGCACCTTGACGGGAACAACGGCCAACCGATGGAAGAGATCCTCCCGAAATTCGCCCGCAACAATGAGCTGTTCAAGGTTGACTGCAGTTGATGATATGATGCGCACATCAACCTTGACCCGCTTGGTTCCCCCCACCCTTTCGAACTGTTGATCGACCAGAACCCGCAATATCTTGCTCTGGGTGCCTCGGGGCATGTCGGCGACTTCGTCGATATACAGAATACCTCCATGGGCTTCTTCCAGCACGCCGATCTTGCGCTCATGACTGGACGTACTTTCCGTGCCAAAAAGAGCCATCTCCATGCGGTCCGGCGTTATGCCCGCGGCATTGAGAACGACAAAAGGGGCGTTCGCGCGGACTGAACTTTTATGGATCAACCGAGCTACGAGTTCCTTGCCACTGCCGGACGGTCCCATGATCATGATGCGGCTATTGGTCGGCGCAACCTTCTCAATTGTCTGCTTAAGCTGAGAGATTGCAACAGAAGTACCGATGAGTTCACCCGGGTCACCCGAACGTTTTCTCAGGTCTATGACTTCCCGCTTGAGTTTTGAAGTTTCAAGAGAGCGCTCGGCCACAAGAACCAGTCGGTCGGCCTTGAAAGGCTTTTCGATGAAATCATAGGCGCCACGCCGAATGGCCGACACAGCTGTCTCTATATTGCCGTGGCCGGATATCATTACCACTGGTAGTTCAGGATAGCGAAGCTTGATTTCGTCAAGCAATGCCAATCCATCAAGTCGGCTGCCCTGAAGCCAGATGTCAAGAAACACGAGGCGCGGCACACGATCGGAAATTGCGGAAAGCGCACTGTCAGCATCATGGGCAGATCGGGTCTCGTAGCCTTCGTCGTCAAGAATGCCGCAGACAAGATCGCGAATATCCACCTCATCATCCACAACCAAAATATCAGACATCATGACCGGACTCCGTTTGTGCCGAACCCGCGCCTTCAGGGGCGGAATCAGTCGATTGTTCAGGCAACCAGACCGTAATCATGGCACCTTTTCCGTGATCAAATTCCGATGGAGCATCCTGCAATTGCAGACTGCCGCCATGGTCTTCGATAATTTTCTTGACGATCGCCAAGCCCAGACCAGTGCCCTTGTCACGCATCGTCATATAGGGCTCAAGAAGCCGGTTGCGGTTCTCAGTCGGCAAGCCGCGGCCATTGTCGATGATATCAACCGAATAACCGTTCAAATCACCATTGCGCGCACGGATATGAATATGCTTGCCGTCGCGTTCCAGATCGTCAGGCACCGCATCAATGGCCTCGGTTGCATTTTTGATGAGATTGCCGAATGCCTGGGCAAGCATACGCGCATCGAACATGCCGATCATGGGCTCATCGCCCCAATCCTGATGAAAAGTAATGTCGTTGCGGCTGACTTCCCGCATGAACACGGTTTCCTTCAGGATGTCGCGCAGATCAGTTTTTGTCTTGGCTGGCTTCGGCATCTGCGCAAAAGATGAAAATTCATCGACCATGCGGCCAATATCTTCTACCTGGCGAATGATCGTATCGGTGCATTGATCAAACACGGCACGATCGTCATCTGGGATTTGTCGTCCATAGCGACGGCGAATACGCTCTGCAGAAAGCTGAATGGGAGTTAGCGGATTCTTGATTTCGTGGGCGATCCGCCGGGCAACATCTGCCCATGCAGTCGAACGCTGGGCAATTAGCAGGTCCGTGATGTCGTCGATTGTGATGACAAAAGATTCTTGACCGTCATGGTTATCTTCCCGCGTCACCTTGACGTCCAATGTGCGCTCCTTGCCAGACCGCTTGACGATGACCTGGCTGCGGGTTTCGCGCCCAGGCAACAGGGCAGCGCGGGCCAGAATATCTGAAAATTCTGGCGCAACCGCGGTGAATGGCTGCCCGATGATTTCATGCGTGCCGTCGCCCAAAATCGAAGAGGCCGACCGGTTTGCAATCGAAATTCCGGAATCACGATCAACGCCAACCACACCGGCCGATACACCGGAGAGCACAGCTTCGGTAAACCGCCGGCGATCATCAATCTGGTCTTTGGCAACCAGAATTTCGTCGCGTTGGGTCCGTATCTGGACAATCATATTGTTGAAAGTTTTGGCCAATGAGCCAACGTCACCGTCAGATGCATGCACCGGCACGACAACATCGAGGTTTCCAGATGCGACCATGTCGGATGCGTCGATCAAGACCCGTATCGGTCGGACCAACCGGTCGGCCACCGCAATTGCAGTCCAGATTGCGGCGATCAGCACGATCAATGCAAAACCAAGATAGAGAATACCGAAGGCGAGTTGGAGCGGAGCCCGGCCCTGCTCCAACGTTTGGTATTCTTCTGTCGCCTCGCGCATTTCGCGCATCGACTGCATCACGTTGGGATCAACCACACGGACTGTATAGAGATAAGTTCCTTCAATCTTCTGCATGGGAATAACCGCGCCAACCAGATTGGTCACTCCGGGTGGTATAAGGGTCGGCTTGCCGTTGACCGCGTCGCGAAGTGCATCTTTCGGAATAGAAGGAATGGGGCGTTCGGTTTTGATATCAGCCTGCAGGATAACACTTCCGTCGGGACGCACGAGAAAAGCACCCATCAACCCACGCCCTATTGCCTGACGCGTCATGAAGTTTGTGAAACCGGTGCGGTCGAGACTGTAGAGCGAACGAACATTGTCGAGATCATTGGCCATGGAAACCGTCTGCCCCTGTAGAAAACGGGCGTTCTCAAGCACGTAGGATTCAGCAACGGACAATGATGAATTGACGATCGATTTGGTGCGGATGGAAAACCATCGATCCAGACCAACATCGAGTGTAATGGACGCAACAATTGCCACCAGAATTGCCGGCAAAATCGCGACAATTGAAAACAGCGCAACAATACGAATGTGAAGCCTGGCTGCCGCTTTGCCGCGTTTGCGAGCGCGGGTCAGTGTTCGGATTTCGGCAAAAACCAAACCGAGCATCAAAACAACGAAAACAAGATTGACGATGAGTGCCGCCAGAACAACCGAATCGACTGGCTCGATAGGCGTCAATCCGAGCAAAATGGCAAACGACACCAATGCGCTCACCAGCGCGCATCCAACCAGCGCCATACCCGGAACTGTCAGCGTGTTTTCACGCAACCGCTCCAATTTTGCAGTGGAAAGCTCTTCGCTTGCTACGGGATCGGTTGCTATCGCCATCGACCGTGCGGCACTCCCAGGGTTCATTCAGACAGTTGCTGCAGAGCAACAGAATGTGGCGAAATTGCAACTCTTTTCCGCACAATGTCAAGCAACAGCAAGGATCAAGCTGATGACTGTCGTTGGTTCACAGGGACAACCCAGGCGTTATGGCCTGCGCTAACTGGCACGTGGGGAGCGATAAACCGTAACACCGAGTTCGCGAATTTTTTTTCGCAAAGTGTTCCGATTGAGCCCAAGAAGGTCGGCCGCACGTATCTGATTGCCACGGGTGGCAGTCAGAGCAGCAAGAATCAATGGATACTCCACTTCTTCGAGCACCCTTTGATACAGGCCGGATGGTGGCAATTCCTCACCGAATTCGACGAAATAGCGGCGCATATTTTCTTCAACCGCCTGGCCAATAGTCTGCGATCCGCCGGAACCTCCGTCAGAAGAAATCCGGGAATCCGTTGATTCGGTGCGCAATTCATTCTCGATGATCTCACCGGTGATGATGTCTTGCGGATAGAGCGCCATAACCCGGCGGACTACATTTTCAAGTTCGCGCACATTGCCCGGCCAGGAGTAGGCTTTGAGGTAATCTAGCGAACCACTGTCGAAACGCTTGGGGTCAAGCCCCTCTTCTACCGCTTGGTGAACAAAGTGGCGCACCAGATCAGGCACATCCTCGGCGCGATCACGCAAGGCAGGCAGCCGCAACGGTACAACGTTGATCCGGTAATAGAGATCTTCACGAAACAGCCCCTGATTGATCAGTACTTTTAGATCTTTGTTCGTCGCAGCAACAATTCGGACATCTGTCTTGATGGCGGTTCTCCCGCCGACGGTGGTATATTCGCCCTGCTGGAGAACGCGGAGCAGCCGGGTTTGCGCATCCATCGGCATATCACCGATTTCGTCGAGAAACAGTGTGCCGCCCTCGGCCTGCTCGAAACGCCCTGTGGACCGGTTTTGAGCACCGGTAAAAGCACCTTTCTCGTGACCAAACAGTTCAGATTCAATCAGGTCACGCGGAATTGCTGCCATATTGATGGCAACAAAGGGCCCATTACGGCGTTTGCCATAGTCATGCAGCGCACGGGCCACCAGTTCCTTGCCGGTGCCGGATTCGCCGGTAATCATCAAGGTCAGGTCGGTCTGCATCATACGAGCGAGCACGCGGTAAATATCCTGCATGGCAGCCGAGCGGCCTACCAAAGGCATGCCTTCAGTCTGATCTTCCTTGGCAAGACCGACACTTTTCTTGGGTTCAGAGAGTGCGCGCCCAACGATGCCAATCATTTCAGTCAGATCGAAAGGCTTTGGCAGGTAATCATAAGCACCACTTTCAGATGCCTTGATTGCGGTCATGAATGTGTTTTGTGCGCTCATTACCAATATGGGTAGTTCAGGCCGCGTTTTGCGTATCCGGGGCAACAGATCGAAAGCGTTTTCGTCAGGCATAATGACATCTGTGATGACCAGATCGCCCTCACCGGCCGAAATCCAGCGCCACAATGTTGCGGCATTGGAAGTTATGCGAACTTCGTATCCGGCACGGCTCAGCGCTTGGTTCAGCACTGTGCGGATGGCCGCATCATCATCGGCTACGAGAATGGTTGCATTTTTCATCGGGTCAGTTCCATCGAAGTTCGTCCCAACCCGGCGACGGGCGGCGCATTACGTGACGTTGGCATAAGGACGCGGAATAGGGTTTTGGCGTTCTGGCTTTCGCACTCAATGATGCCGCCATGGCCACCAACCAATTTGGCGACCAGCGCGAGGCCAAGACCGGTACCGTTGGTTTTGGTTGTTATGAAAGGGTCAAACAGCAGTGGCAAAAGATCTTGTGGCACGCCAGGACCGTTATCCTGCACACAGAACTCCAGCGGCAAAGATACCTTTTCCAAACTTCCGGGAACCGACATTTTTATGCCTGGGCGATATGCAGTGGTCAGCACGATTTCGCCGTCCTGTGCATCGCCAATGGATTCGGCCGCATTCTTCACAAGATTCAAGAATATCTGCACCAGTTGGTCGCGGTTTGCATAAACCGGCGGCAGCGATGGGTCATAGAGCTCGACAAACTTGATCTTGCGGGCAAAACCAGCCTTGGCGATTGATTTGACGTGATCAAGGACTGCATGGATGTTTGTCGGAGAGCGGTCGATTGGTCGTTCGTCCGAGAATATTTCCATTCTATCGACAAGTGAGACGATCCGGTCGGTTTCATCCCGGATCAGCCGTGCCAATGGACGATCATCCTCGCTGACGGAAGTTTCCAGAAGTTGAGCCGCACCGCGGATGCCAGACAACGGGTTCTTGATCTCGTGCGCCAACATGGCGGCAAGCCCTGTAACCGAACGCGCTGCACCCCGGTGAGTGAGCTGGCGATCAATTTTTTCTGCCATGGATCGCTCCTGAAGAACGATCACGATCTCTTCTGTTTCCCTTAGCGCTATGGGTGAAGCATACAAATCGACCAGCTTGTCTTTACCCAGCCTGGGCGAGCTCAAATCAACCTTGTATTCATTGATCGGAGCACGACGCTCGCGAACCTGATCAAGCAATGCCAACAAGGGCGAGCCGAAGGGTACAAGTGTCTCGATATTGGTGCGGGCCAAATGCGGTGCGCTGGCTCCAAAAAAGGCTTCAGCCTCCCAATTGGCAAATGTCAGCAGCCCCGTGGCGTCAACCACGATCACCGGATGCTGAATTGCATTGAGGATCGCTGTTTGGGTGACCGCACCGGTCTCGGCTGACTGACCGGGCCTGCTCATGCTGCGGTCTCCATTTGCGATTCGGCATCTGGCTGTTGATCCGGCCACCGGGTCTCAAGCGCCTGAGCGAACAATGTCATTGTTTTCTCAACTTCTGATGATGTCATGATTTCATATTTGAGTGCCGAAGGCGTATTGGGTGCCAAACTTTCAATATACCAACCAAGGTGCTTGCGCGCGTGGCGCAAACCGACATCCACACCGTAATGCTCAATCATCATCTGGTAATGATTGAGTGCAATTTCAGCTCTGATCTTTGGGTCTATCCGTGCCGTCGGATCACCAGCGATTTCTCCACACAGCCAAGGCCTGCCTTGGGCGGCGCGGCCGATCATAACTGCGTCAGCGTTGGTGACTGCCAGGCATTCTTCGGCATCCTGGCGGGAGCTGATGTCTCCGTTCGCGACAAAGGGCAGTTCGGGGACTGCTTGGCGAACGCGGGCAATGGCCTGCCAATCCGCCTTTCCTTTGTAAAATTGCGCCCGCGTCCGCCCATGAACCGTAACCATCTGAATTCCAAGGTCGCGCGCGGCAACTGCCAGCTCGGCAGCGTTGAGGTTCTCATCGTCCCAGCCGAGCCGCATTTTCAGCGTCACCGGTACTTTGACCGCTTTGACAGTTGCCTCGATCATTGAAAGTGCACGTTCTGGTTCGCGCATCAACGCGGCACCCGAATAGCCACCTGTCACTTTTTTGGCGGGACATCCCATATTGATATCGATGATGTCGGCACCCTCCGCCTCGGCAATAATAGCGGCCTCGGCCATCCACTGGGCTTCTCGCCCGGCAAGTTGCACCATGTGGACACCGAGATCGGCGCTCCGCAGCCGCGCCCAGGATTCGCGGCTATTGGTGACTAGCTCACGACTTGCCACCATTTCAGTGACCACCAAGCCGGCACCCAATTGCATGGCCAACGTGCGAAACGGCAAATCTGTGACACCGGACATCGGCGCCATGAACACACGGTTTCGCGTCATGACCCCTCCAATAGTGAGTGATTTTTTCATTTCATACCCAAGCTTTGCCAATCACACATGCACTTTTCCAGCCTGCACATTTTTTAGACAATACCGTTCGACTTGCCAAGCAGGAAGATGTTCGGCACACAAGGTTTTGGCGAGAAAAGTGATTTTCGGTAAACGGCGGATAGCCAACTGTGCTTGGTACCGCAACCTTTGGGGGGCAAAGTTGGGTGAACAGCGGGCTTTTTGGGCGATCATTGTTGCAGCCGGGCGCGGTTTGCGCATGGGAGATCATGCCGACGGCCCCAAACAATACCGTAGGATTGGCGACCGGTCTGTCATCGCGCGTACCGTCAAGGCATTCATCGACCATCCTGCGACAATCGGAATTGTTACCGTCATCCACCCGGACGACGAAGAATTATTCGAAGAGGCAATGAGACCGGTGAGTGCCGATATCCCGATCCGGGTTGTGCACGGCGGCGCGACGCGCCAGAAGTCGTGTCGGCTTGGGCTGGAGGCGCTCATCAACAAGCATACTGGATATGTGCTTATTCATGATGCTGCGCGGCCATTTGTAGATAACGCCATTATTAATGGTGTGCTTGATGGTCTTGCAAGCGGGGTCAAGGCCATACTGCCAGCGGTTGCAGTGGCCGATACATTGAAACGCGCTGACCAAAATGGCACGGTATGTGACACGGTATCACGTGACGGATTATACGCCGCGCAAACTCCGCAAGGATTTGATTTTCCAGCGATTCATACCGCGCACCAGAAAGCTGCGACTGACGGTTTCCACGAATTTACGGATGATTGCGCTGTGATGGAGTGGGCCGGTTATGCGGTTCGATTGTCACAAGGTTCACCAACCAATATCAAGATCACCACGCCGGAGGATATCATCTTGGCAAATGAAAAACTTGCCGTTGGCCAGCCTGTCGATATCCGCACCGGGAATGGCTATGATGTTCATCGCCTGGTGCCAGGCGATCATGTTACTCTCTGCGGGATCGACATCCCCCACACCATGCGACTCGACGGCCATTCTGATGCCGATGTCGCGCTGCACGCGCTCACAGACGCGCTGCTGGCCACTTGCGGCGAAGGTGACATTGGTGATCACTTCCCGCCCACCGATCCGAAATGGAAAGGTGCAGAATCGGGCCAGTTCCTCAAACATGCCGCGCAAATTGTGGCTGGATACGGCGGAAAAATTCTCAATGCAGATGTTACACTGATTGCCGAGGCTCCAAAAATTGGCCCACATAAATTGGAGATGCGGGAAAATCTGGCTGCGCTGCTCGGGATTTCGGTTGATCGCTGCTCGGTCAAAGCGACAACCAACGAAAAAATGGGGTTTGCGGGCCGCTCAGAAGGTATCGCGGCCATTGCGACAGCCAGTGTGTCCTATGGAAACAGGTGAACGATATGATTGATGACGTTGTGAAGTTGAACGATGAAAGCCGCAAACTGGCGGAACGCATTGTCACGGTTTTCACCAGCGCGGGCATGATGATCGCCACCGCTGAATCCTGCACAGGCGGATTGATTGCCGGAATGATCACAGAAGTGGCCGGTTCCTCCAACGTTCTGGACCGGGGTTTTGTGACCTATTCCAACGAAGCCAAGATTGAAATGATTGGTGTAAAAGCAGCAACACTGGACGCTCATGGTGCGGTCTCAAAACAGACCGCGAGCGAAATGGCTTTGGGAGCGCTGAAAGGTTCCAACGCCCACTATGCAGTTTCGGTCACAGGGATCGCAGGCCCTGGTGGTGGATCAGATGAAAAACCGGTCGGTCTCGTCTGGATGGGTCTTTCCAGTCCTTCCGGTGGCATCGAAACCACCCGCCTGCTCTGGGAACCTACTTGGAGCCGGGAACTTATCCGCGCGGCCACGGTACATGCGGCCCTTGGTGCACTGCTCGACCGATTGGCTGAAAACTCAGATTGACGCCGGGTGGCCATAAACAGCAGTGGCGCGCTTCTCAAAAGCTTCAGCGAACATTCGAAATGCCCGGTCGAACATCGACCCCATCAAAGCTCCCAGTATGCGATTGCGGAACTCATAATCGATGAAGAATACCACATCGCAACCGCCATCGTCGCGCGGTTGAAAACTCCATTTGTTGTCGAGATAACGAAACGGACCGTCGATATATTTCACTTCAATTGCCAGATCAGCCGGTTTGAGCAAGACTTGACTGGCAAATGTTTCGCGTATGGCTTTGTAGCCAACGGTCATGTCAGCCACCAGCAAAGTCTTTTCATCACGCTCGCGGCGCGAGCGAACACTCAGCGCCTCACACAACGGAAGAAACTCGGGATAGCGTTCAACATCAGCGACCAAATCAAACATCTGGCGAGGCGTATGGACAACAGAACGTAATGTCTCAAACTTGGGCACTGTTCAATCCGCCGTTCAATCAGGCTTTAGCTTGAGCCATCTTGGCTTCGCGAGCAGACCGTAACCGCGCAAAATCATCTCCCGCATGGTGAGACGAACGGGTCAACGGGCTGGACGAAACCATCAGGAAGCCCTTTGAATAGGCGGTTGTTTCATAGCTCTTGAACTGATCAGGCGTGACAAAATCCACAACAACATGATGTTTGCGAGTGGGTTGGAGATACTGGCCGATAGTCAGAAAATCCACCTCGGCAATGCGCAGGTCATCCATCAATTGCAGCACTTCGTTTCGGGTCTCACCCAAGCCCACCATGATTCCGGATTTGGTAAAGATGGTAGGATCGAGTTCCTTGACCCGCTGTAGCAGCCGGATGGAATGGAAGTAGCGCGCGCCAGGCCGGACGGTCAGATAGTTCGACGGTACGGTTTCGAGATTGTGGTTGAACACATCGGGCTTAGCGGCGACCACCATTTCCAACGCGCCAGGCTTGCGCAGGAAATCCGGCGTCAGAATTTCGATTGTGGTCTGGGGCGTGCGGGCGCGGATCGCCTGAATGACTTCGACAAAGTGCCGGGCACCACCATCATCAAGATCGTCGCGATCAACCGAGGTGATGACAACGTGGTTCAACCCCATTTCCTCGACTGCACGAGCGACATTTACCGGCTCTTTCGGATCAAGCGGATTCGGCATCCCGGTAATGACATTGCAGAATGCGCAAGCGCGGGTGCAGATTTCGCCCATGATCATGAATGTTGCGTGTTTCTTCTCCCAGCATTCACCGATGTTGGGACAGCCGGCCTCTTCGCAGACCGTCACCAGATTGTTGTCCTTGACGATCTTTCTGGTCTCTAAATAGCCACGCGATGTTGGTGCCTTGACGCGAATCCACTCAGGCTTGCGCTTCATTTCCGTATCCGGCCGCTTCTGCTTTTCCGGATGGCGGATGCGCGCAGCGTCCGGTTTCATTGTGTCGAGAATGGTGACCATTTTCAGTCCTGCCAGTGGTGTTCACGATAAGCTTTGCAGCGAGTAGCGTCTATATAGGCAACCTGACTGCAATTGTCAGGTTCCTGAATTACATATTGAGTACTCGATCATAGGCATCGAGCACGCTTTCCTTCATCGTCTCGGAAATCGTGGGATGCGGGAAGATCGCGTGGATGAGCTCTTCTTCGGTGGTCTCCAGGTTCATGGCGACCACAAACCCCTGGATCAACTCTGTGACTTCCGCACCGACCATATGGGCGCCGATCAGTTCACCGGTCTTCTTGTCGAAGATGGTCTTGACCATGCCCTGGTCCTCTCCCAGAGCGATGGCCTTGCCGTTACCAACAAAGGGGAACCGGCCAACGCGAATGTCGCGGCCCGCTTCCTTGGCCTTTGCCTCCGTCAGGCCGACTGAAGCAACTTGTGGATGGCAATAGGTACAGCCGGGAATCCTGCTCTTGTCCATCGCGTGGACATTGGGAAGGCCCGCAATCTTTTCAACACAGATAACAGCCTCATGCTCGGCCTTGTGCGCCAGCATCGGCGGTCCAGCAACATCGCCAATGGCATAGACGCCGCTGACATTGGTGCAACCATAACCATCGATTGCAATGAAGCCGCGGTCGGTTTTCACACCCGCATCTTCCAGGCCGATACCTTCGATATTGGCCTGCACACCAACAGCAGAAATCATCCGGTCAGCAGTGATCTTTTCAATCTTGCCGCCCTTCATTTCGACGTGGGCGGTAATGGAGTCAGCACTCTTTTCGACCTTGGTCACCTTGGCGTCGAGATGGATTTTCATTCCCTGTTTTTCAAACTGCTTCTGGGCCAGCTTTGAAATCTCGATATCTTCAACCGGCATGACCGACTTCATCACTTCAATAACGGTTACATCCACGCCCATGCTCCGGTAGAAGGATGCGAATTCGATGCCGATGGCCCCTGATCCCATCACCAATAGCGATTTCGGCAGCTTTTCAGGCTTCATGGCCTCAAAATAGGTCCAGATCAGTTTGCCATCGGGCTCCAGGCCCGGCAATGCGCGCGGACGGGCGCCGGTGGCGATTACGATATGCTTGGCTTTGTAAGTCCCTGCGCCAAGTGTGTTTTTGGGCTGTGGCACTTGCGGCTGAACGGCAGGTTTCTTGGTCTCAGACACGACGATCTCACCGGCTTTGGCAAGTTTCGCTTCGCCCCAGATCACGTCGATCTTGTTTTTCTTCATCAGAAACCCAACGCCATTGTTCATCTGCTGAGCAATGCCGCGAGAACGTTTGACGATTGCTGCGATGTCGGGTGTCACCTCACCAGTGATCTTGACGCCGTAGTTTTCCGGATGCTGGGCGTAATGCAGTATCTCGGCCGAACGTAACAACGCCTTGGTCGGAATACAGCCCCAATTGGAACAAATGCCCGCCAGATGTTCGCGCTCCACAATCGCGGTCTTCATGCCCAATTGAGCCGCGCGAATGGCAGCGATGTAGCCGCCGGGGCCGGACCCGATGATGATGATGTCGTAGGTGGTATCAGCCATGGAACAATCTCCTCATTGGGCGGATCTCTGTGCACCGCCAAGATTTGAAGCAAGCCGCGTGAGATGCACCGATTGCGTGGCGGTATGGTTTTTTGAAAATACGGCAAAAAGCGACACTGTCGATCATACGGGTTCCGACTGTGCCGAACTCCAGCGGTCGATCACTCGGCCCATCTCTCGCACCCACGTTCAGCACACGCGACGCCAAATCCGATGACGCACTGTCATCGTGAATGACGATATTGGTACTGTCAGCACCTGTGGCTGGACGGATATGCAAGGCCTGCTCCTGTCTTGCCCGGCAATTCAACCGGGTCGGGCGGGAGCAGGCCGGAAGCGGTTTATCCCGCCAGCATCCCGTAAATTTCATCTTTGAGCTTCAGACGCTGCTTGCGCATGTTTTCTATGTTGTAATCGTCTGTCGGCTCAATGTCGGTTTCTGCCCGGTGGATACTCCTGTTTACCTCGTGATAGGCATCAAACAATTTGGCGAAATGGGCATCCGACTGCTTGAGTTCATGCATTTTCCCGGTCAAATCCGGAAATTCTTCTGACAGTTCGTGCGGGGTATTGGTCATGGCGGTTTCCTCTTTGGTTATTGTTTCAAACCACCTTAGCTCCCGCCTGCCCTTGTCCTCCTTGACCCTTGTCAAACAAATCTGATCTTTACAGCCCGACCATCAATCTTGTGATCGGAACTATTGCCTTGCCAATAGCCCGCGTGTTGGCGGCATCCAGATGAACCCCATCGATGGGACTGGCTTTTGCAACCGAACTGGCATCATAAAAACCAACGCCTTTTTCATCAGCCAGGTCAGCGTAATGGGATCGCAACATCGTCGATTGCTCAAGTCCGCCTGCGAACATCGCCGCATATTCGTGATCTGCCGTTTCACATAACGGCGGTGGCGCAATAACCAGAATATCGGCTGGCACCTGATCGACCAGACCGGAATTATGGTTCTGGATTACTGATATAAGACGCCGCATCCCTTGCATGGCGGCGATGGCCGTGCCTGCGATGTGCGGTTTCATGTCGTTGGTGCCCAACATGATGATAACCAGATCAATTGGCGCGTGGGTATAAAGTGCGGTCGGCAATATACGCACGCCATTGCGATCACAATCTGCCAGATGCTCGTCGTAAGCGGTGGTTCGGCCACGCAAACCATCCGACACAACCCGTGCCTGAGAGCCAATCCCTGCCTGAAGAACCGACGGCCAAAGGTCATCATGGTTGTGCCGGCCACCAGTTGAAGGATCGGAACCCCAGGTCAGCGAATCCCCATAGGCAAGGATTGTTTTCATTGGCCTAGACCAACATGCCCATCGGATTTTCGATGTACTGGCGGAAAACACCCAGTACTTCTGCACCCAAAGCACCATCCACACATCGGTGATCAGTTGAAAGCGTCACGGTCATAAGCGTCGCAACGCCCAATTCACCGCCGGTGACAACCGGTCGCTCTTCACCTGCTCCAATGGCGAGAATCGTCGCGTGAGGAGGATTGATGACCGCTGTAAAATGCTTGATGCCCATCATCCCCATATTGGAAACAGACGTGGTACCACCTTGATACTCTTCCGGCTTGAGCTTGCGGTCTTTTGCGCGCTTGCCCAGATCACGCATCTCGTTTGAAATCGCAGAAACGGATTTGGTTTCTGCCGAACGGATGATCGGCGTGATCAACCCACCTGGGATGGATACCGCAACGCCAATATCTGAATGTTTGTGCTGAACCATGTTTTCCTCTGTCCAGGAAACATTGGCCATCGGTACATCGCGCAGCGCCATGGCCCAGGCCTTGATGACCAGGTCATTGACGGAAACCTTGTAGGCAGGGCGATCATCCTTGCGCGGCGCAGATGCATTGATCTGTCCCCGCAATGCCAACAATGCATCAAGACGGCAATCGACGGTGGCATAGAAATGCGGAATGGTTTGTTTTGCTTCGACGAGTCTGCGCGCGATGGTTTTGCGCATGCCGTCATGCTTGACCAATTCGTATGAGCCTTCAGGGAAGAGTTTGAGCGTCGCATCATCAGACATCGGCTTGGGTGCAGAAGCAGGCGTTGCCGTCTGTGGCGCGGCAGCCGATGCCTTGGCGGTTCCGCCGGAAATGGCTGCTTCGACATCACGTTTAATCACTCGTCCATGGGGCCCGCTGCCTGTAACAGCAGCAAGATCAACACCCCCATCTTTGGCAATCCGCCGAGCCAATGGTGAAGAAAACACCCGTTCCCCGCCTGCCACAGGTGCAGGAGTGGCAGGCGCCGGCGCCTTGTCGGCGATCGGCTTGTCAGCCGCCTTTGGTGCATCTGCTACGGTTTCCGTTTTGCTTTCTGCTTTGGGCGCAGGTGAACCACCGCCCTTTGCCGCCTCGCCGACATCTTCGCCTTCGACTGCAAGTATGGCGATGACCTCGTTGACCTTGACACCTTCGGTGCCGCCTTCAATGACGATTTTGGCAATTACGCCTTCATCGACAGCTTCGACTTCCATCGTTGCCTTGTCGGTTTCGATTTCAGCGATTATGTCGCCGGGACCAACCTTGTCGCCTTCCTTGACCAGCCATTTGGCGAGGTTGCCCTCTTCCATGGTGGGAGACAGGGCCGGCATGGTGATATCAATCGGCATGACTCAATCTCCTCCATTGGCGTAGCAAACGGTTTTCACCGCTGCGACAACTTCACCGACATTTGGCAAAGCCAATTTCTCAAGGTTAGCGGCGTAGGGCATGGGAACATCCTTGCCGGCGATCGTGATGATTGGTGCGTCAAGATAATCAAACGCCTGCTGCATCACCCGTGTGGCGACTTCAGTTCCGATGGAGTTTTGCGGGTAGCCCTCCTCCACAGTGACCAAACGACCAGTTTTCTTCACGCTTTCGATCACTGTTGGCAAATCCATCGGGCGAATTGTGCGTAAATCGATGAGTTCAACGTCGATGCCAGCCTCCGCAAGTTCTGCAACCGCCTTGACCGCATAAGTCATCCCGATTCCGAAAGATACGACGGTGGCATCCTTGCCTGCCTTGTGAATGCGCGCCTTGCCGATTGGAAGCACAAAATCGTCAATCTTCGGCACATCGAAGGTCTGGCCATAGAGGATTTCGTTCTCCAGGAAAACCACCGGGTTGGGGTCACGAATGGCCGCTTTGAGAAGACCCTTCGCATCCGCTGCCGTGTAAGGCATGACAACCTTGAGACCCGGAATTTGACTATACCAGGCCGCATAACATTGCGAATGCTGGGCACCAACGCGTGCAGCAGCTCCGTTGGGGCCACGGAAGACGATCGGTGCACCCATCTGTCCACCCGACATGTAAAGCGTCTTGGCAGCGGAGTTGATGATATGGTCGATTGCCTGCATTGCGAAGTTGAAGGTCATGAATTCGACGACCGGGCGGAGACCGGCCATTGCCGCACCCACTCCCACGCCTGCAAAGCCATGTTCGGTAATCGGCGTATCAACGACACGCTTGGGACCAAACTCATCGAGCAACCCCTGGGTGATCTTGTAGGCACCCTGATACTCGCCAACTTCCTCGCCCATGACAAAGACGTCGCCATTGGCGCGCATTTCCTCAGCCATGGCGTCGCGCAGTGCTTCACGCACCGTAGTCGAAACCATCTCGGTTCCGGCCGGAATATCCGGATCAGACGCCACTTCGGCTACAATCGGAGCCGCGGGCGTTTTTGCAGGAGTGTCAGTGTTGGCGTTTTCGGCAGCCGGTTCAGCCTTTTCTGCTTCGGGCTGGGCAGCCGAAGACCCGCCTTTTTGAGCGGCTTCCGCCAGGTCTTCGCCCTCGCCTGCCAATACGGCAATGACTGCGTTGACCTTGACGTTCTCGGTACCGGCTGCAACGACGATTTTGGCAATCTTGCCTTCGTCAACAGCCTCGACTTCCATCGTCGCCTTGTCGGTTTCAATTTCAGCAATCACATCGCCAGCGGTGACTGTATCACCCTCGTTCACCAGCCATTTGGAGAGGTTTCCCTCCTCCATGGTGGGAGAGAGCGCAGGCATCAAAATATCAATCGGCATATTCTCTCCTCCCGTCAGAGCAGGATGTCAGTGTAGAGCTCGGATGTATCCGGCTCCGGATCAGTCTGAGCGAAATCGGCCGAATCCGCGACGATATCGCGAACCTCCTTGTCGATCTTTTTCAACTCATCTTCGGTGGCGTATTTCTTTTCGAGAATGCGCGCCTTGACCTGTTCAATCGGATCATGATCAGACCGCATTTTCTGGACTTCGTCCTTGGAACGATATTTGGCTGGATCTGACATCGAATGGCCGCGGTATCGATAGGTCATCATTTCGAGGATGATCGGCCCTTTGCCGGAGCGACAGTGTTCAACCGCCTCAATCGCGGCGGCGTTAACAGCGCGCACATCCATGCCGTCGACCTGATAGCCGGGAATTCCGAACGAATTGCCGCGCAAGGAAAAGTTTGATTGTGCCGATGCGCGCTGGGTCGATGTTCCCATGGCGTAGCGGTTGTTTTCAATAATGTAGATCACCGGCAACTTCCAGAGAGCCGCCATGTTGAAACTCTCGTAAACCTGACCCTGGTTGGCTGCACCATCGCCGAAATAGGCCAGCGAAACGTTGTCGTTTTCGCGGTAGCGATTGGCAAATGCCAATCCGGTTCCAAGCGAGACTTGCGCGCCGACAATGCCATGTCCGCCGTAGAAATTCTTTTCCTTGGAGAACATGTGCATGGAGCCGCCTTTGCCGCGGGAATAGCCGCTCTGGCGCCCCGTCAACTCGGCCATTACACCGCGCGGCGACATGCCGGTCGCCAGCATATGTCCGTGATCGCGGTACCCGGTGATGACCTGATCGCCATCCTTGAGTGCAAGCTGCATACCGATCACAACGGCTTCCTGGCCGATGTAGAGGTGGCAGAAGCCGCCGATAAAGCCCATCCCATAAAGCTGACCGGCTTTTTCCTCGAAGCGGCGGATGACGAGCATCTCGCGATAGGCTTCAAGTTCCTGTTTGCTGGAAAAGTCGCTGATGCCGCCTTCGAGCCCGGATTTCGCGGCTTTCGAGCCGGACTTCCGTGCTGCGGGTTTGCGAGCAGGTGATGTCGTGGATTTCCTTGGCGCCATGGCATCCTCCCGATATGGTGCAGCCTAAACCATAGGGGAGCTTTAAGCTCACAGCAAGAGCAGAAACGCATAGCTTGTATGCGCTTCAAGTTATTGATTTAAATCAATAATCGTTGAATTAACTTATATTCAGTTAATTGACTTGGTGGTTGAAATAGACAACTTCGTCCCGCCGCGCGACATTAAGCATGTACCGCGCTCTTTCATCGAGAATGTCAGCTTCCAAAGAGCCATCGCTCATTAGCGCTACGCGACGCTCCAACTCCTCGCGTTGAAAGCGTAGAGTATCGAGTTGGGTGACAAGTGCAAGTCTGCGTTTCTCCAGATGCGATGCCGACTCAAGGCCGAAGGTTCCATGCCAAGCGTGGAAGCCAAAATAGGATAAACAGGCAAATGCCAACACCGGGACAACAAGTCGTCCATAGGCTTTGCGCTTACGAAATCTGGTGTTCATATCTGATGACGCCTTACAATATCAGACGGCCAAATTCTCATAGCTTGCTTAAAAGAGGGTTACGCACCGGACAATGAGTTCCAATGGGTATTTCAAAATTTGTCACGCGATAGGGTTCCAGACTGCTGCACCAGCCTGAGCCATTTAAGAGGACCTGCTACCGCTGCCTTTAACGAAAAAGGCGGCACCCACGGCGCCGCCTTCGTTTACGCAAAAATCAGAACCCTTACGGATCAAGAGTTCCGCAGAATGGATTTCCCGGCATAAACAGCCTGGGCACCAAGCATCTCTTCGATGCGGATCAGCTGGTTGTATTTTGCCATACGGTCGGAACGCGACATTGAACCGGTTTTGATCTGCCCGCAATTGGTGGCAACCGCCAGATCGGCAATTGTCGAGTCCTCTGTCTCACCTGAGCGATGTGACATGACGGCTGTGTAATTGGCCTTATGCGCAGTCTCAACAGCATCCAGCGTTTCTGTCAGGGTGCCAATCTGGTTGACTTTGACCAGGATCGAATTGGCGACGCCCATCTTGATGCCATCGCGCAGGCGAGAAGAATTGGTGACAAAAAGATCGTCACCGACCAATTGGCAAGTCTTGCCGGTTTTTTCAGTCAAGGATTTCCAGCCTTCCCAATCATCTTCGGCCATGCCGTCTTCGATCGAGATAATTGGATATTTGGTTGCAAGTTCAGCGAGATACTCAGCCATTGCTTCGCCTTCAAGTGCGCGGCCCTCACCCTCAAGAACATATTTTCCGTCCTTGTAGAACTCGGTTGCTGCACAATCGAGTGCGAGGAACATGTCTTCGCCTGGCCGATATCCCGCTTTTTCAATGGACTGCATGATGAAGTCGAGTGCCGCAGGCGCACTTTCGAGATTCGGCGCGAAACCGCCTTCGTCGCCCACATTGGTTCCGTATCCGGCTGCGGAAAGCTGCTTTTTGAGAGTGTGGAAAACTTCAGCGCCCATGCGGATTGCTTCCGCAATCGATTCCGCGCCGACTGGCATGATCATGAATTCCTGAAAGTCGATCGGATTGTCAGCATGGGCACCGCCATTGATGATGTTCATCATCGGAACGGGCAGTGTGCGTGCATTGGCGCCACCAACATAACGATAAAGCGGCAAATTCGATGAAATGGCTGCCGCCTTGGCCGCTGCAAGTGAAACACCGAGAATGGCATTGGCACCAAGATTGGACTTGTTGGCGGTGCCATCAAGATCCATCATGATCTGATCTATCGCGATCTGGGCTTCTCCGTCGTGACCGCAAAGAGCATCGCGGATCGGACCATTGACGGCTTCAACTGCTTTTGTAACTCCCTTGCCGAGGTAGCGGCTACCACCATCACGCAGTTCAACGGCTTCGTGTGCGCCAGTTGACGCGCCTGAAGGCACTGCCGCCCGGCCCGAAGCGCCGTCTTCGAGATGAACGTCGACTTCGACGGTGGGGTTGCCGCGGCTGTCGAGAATTTCGCGTCCGACAATGTCGATGATGACGGTCATGGGAAGGACTCCTTGAAAAAAGACTTGGAATTGGAACCGGGGATTTACGCGTTGTTTAAGCAGCGCGCAGCGCTCGCTTCGGGTCTTAAACTATGCGGAAGAAAAATCAATTCAGCAAAGCATGCAATTGGGGTTCCTGCGTTGTTCCGAACCTGCAAAAACGTCAAATCCACCTATTTCGTCAGCCCATGAGATTCACTTTTCAGTAAGTGATAATCTATAATTCTCATACTGAGGAGGAGGATCATTCGCAGGCTTTTTCTGCGGATTTGCATGACGCCCGCCCTCGCTTTGCCGGCAGGAAGCCTCCCTAATTCGCAAAAAGACATTTTCTATTGTCTGGCCCAGAGTTTGGAACGCTCACCATAATCTGGTTCGCCATACTCCGACGAGGAACAAATGAATTTTACCATTCAACGCAGTCTGCTGGTTTTTGGTCTTTTCGTCACAGCCAGCCTCGGATTGGCTTTTGGCGTAACCAAATACACCTTTGCTGAACTGAAAATCAGTGGACCAGTATATTCCGATATTGTGAACGGCAAAGATCTGATAGCCGATATCTTGCCACCGCCACTCTATGTTGTTGAATCTTATCTGATGGCAAATGAGATCTTGATCCACCCAGAGTTGGGAGAAAAAAATCTCGCACGCATCACCGAATTGCACATGCAATATCGTGAGAGAATAGACTATTGGTCCAAGGCGAAGCTCACCCCGCAACTCTATAATGAATTAACGGACGATGTTTTGAAATATGGTGACGAATATTGGGCTGAGCTGACTGGAAGTTTTGCTTCCTCTGTGAAGGAAGGGCGCCTGCCAGCTGCCGCAACCGCGCTTGATGACGTTTACAATGCATATCACAAGCATGGAAAAGCCATCGATAGCTTGGTGGTGAATGCGGCAGACTATTTGAAAAGTGAGGAACAGCGAGCACGTCAAGAAGACAGCGTGCTGGGGCTGGTATCCGATATTTCAATTATTGGAACCCTGCTCATATTTGGCATTGGACTTTTCATCTTTTACCAACGAGCGCTCAAGCCGCTAACGGCCATGAAAAGCTATATGGGCGTGATTGCGACTGGCGACTACTCCAATGAGGTTCCGTTCATAGACCGGAATGATGAAATCGGCGAAATGGCGAAATCTGTCGCTTATTTCCGAAAAGCTGCGATGGAACGCAATTCAGCACGCGATGAGACCGAGAAATCCCGGATCGCACAAGAACAACAAGACCGTGAAGTTGCCCGCATCACAGCCATAGAGGAAGCGGATCGCAAGCAAGTAATTTCAACATTGTCTGAAGGGCTGGAGCAGCTTTCTACTGGTAATTTGACTTGGCGGATCACCGGAAATTTTCCGCCTCAGTACGAAAAGTTGCGGCATGAGTTCAATGCGTCCCTACAATCCCTTTCAGCAACGCTGAAAGCCATCACGGAATCTACATGCGCGGTTCGTGCTTCATCCTCCAACATTGGCGAGGCTACAGAGGACCTCGCTCGTCGAACAGAAAAACAAGCTTCGTCACTGGAAGAAGCTGCGGCAGCGATTGACCAGATTACCGCAACCGTTCGCACCGCTTCTGAGCGCGCAGGCGACGCCGCACTCTTGGTCACAAAAACCCGAAGTGGGGCGGAATCGTCCGGTGAAGTGATGACCAACGCGATAAGTGCGATGAAGCGGATCGAAAAATCTTCAACACAAATCAGTCAAATCATTTCTGTAATCGATGAAATCGCCTTCCAAACCAACCTATTGGCACTGAATGCAGGAGTTGAAGCCGCCCGCGCAGGTGATTCCGGAAAAGGCTTTGCGGTTGTTGCACAGGAAGTTCGAGAGCTTGCCCAGCGTTCCGCAAAGGCTGCCAAGGAAATCAAAACACTTATTGAAACTTCTTCCGGCCAGGTCGGCACCGGTGTGGATTTGGTGAACAAAACGGGCAGCGCACTCTCTGAAATGAAAGCGCAGGTCAGTGCGATTGATGACCATATCCGATCTATCGTCAAAGCCAGCCTTGAACAAAGCGCGGTTCTTTCCGAAATCAATTCATCAGTCAACCAGATGGATCAGGTCACGCAGCAGAACTCGGCAATGGTGGAAAAGACCAATGCCGCGACCATGGGGCTTCGCAGTGAGGCAGAAAAACTTGATCGCCTGGTCGCCGGATTTGCGCTACCCGGTGGTGCAGCGATTGCAGCTTCGGTCAGCGCCAGATCCGCATCTGTTGCGTCATATCGTCCAAATGCTGATCGCAGCTCCCATGGTATCAAACCAACAGTAGCGAGTGCCAGCAGCACACCAAAACCTTCACCCGCGCGGGCACTCGGTGAGAAAATCACATCGGCATTCCGATCGGGCAATAGCGCACCGACAGACAGCGGTTGGGACGAATTTTAGATTTTGTTCGATTTGCCGAAATCCCGACGCGGCCTTTATAGACCGCGTTTTCACCTAAACTACCGTTGCGCAGATGCGTCGAGAATTACTGTTCAACCGGCTTTCGATATCCGGTCGAAGGCCAGCAACGTCTCAAGCAATCGCTGCAGATCACTGATGGGCACCATGTTGGGACCATCCGAAGGCGCATTGTCCGGATCTTCATGGGTCTCGATGAACAGACCAGCCACACCAACGGCAACAGCAGCGCGCGCAAGCGTTTCAACGAATTCACGCTGTCCACCGCTTGATCCACCTTGACCACCGGGTTGTTGAACTGAATGGGTGGCATCAAAAACCACGGGCGCGCCAAGTCCGGCCATGATCGGGAGCGCACGAAAATCAGTCACCAATGTGTTGTAGCCAAAAGAAGCGCCACGCTCACACAACAGCACATTTGAATTGCCGCTTTCGACAATTTTGGCCAGTACATTCTTCATATCCCACGGTGCGAGAAATTGGCCTTTTTTGACATTGATCACGCAACCGGTTTTGGCAGCAGCAATCAACAGATCGGTCTGGCGGCACAAAAAGGCCGGGATCTGCAGCATGTCGACCACTTGGCCTGCCACACCACATTGTTCTTCAGTATGGATATCCGTGACAACGGGAAAACCGAATTCGGCTTTCAGGTCGGCGAACACCTCAAGGCTGGTTTCAAGTCCAAGGCCACGCTTGGCTGACAAGGATGTTCGATTGGCCTTGTCGAAGGACGATTTATAGACCAGACCAATCCCCAACTTGTCGCAGATTTCCTTGACCTGACCCGCAACGGCAAACGCATGGTCACGGCTTTCCATCTGGCAAGGTCCGGCAATCAGGCTGAATGGCTTGTCCTGCGCAAATACGACATTACCAGCCGTCACGGTTTCATTTGCGGTATTTGATGTCGTGTTCATGCGCGCGCTTCCTCAAAGGCATACAGGACGCCTTGTCCGGGTTCATCATCGACCATTAATCGACCGGAAAGCTTGCGTGTTTTAACAGTATTTTTTGCCAGAAACTGACGGGTTTCTTCCAGGTTCCTGACTGCAAAGACGACCGCCCGACCACGCAGCCCCCGTGCGTGGGTTGAAGCCTTACGCCCAAACCAGCCCGCCATACCGGCTGGTGTCATGACATTGATGCGGCTTCCGTCGAGGGCTACTTCCATTCCGAAAGAATGGGCTTCAATCTCTCGATTGTCCGCCAGCTCCTGGAGGTAATACTGGAAGTCCGTCGGATTGGGCTCAGACAAGATGACTTCGGAAATTCCTGTTACGCCATTCGCGTGATCTTCGAGTTCACCCTTGCCGCCCAACGGCATGTTGACCCGTTCAACTGCAAATCCGAAAAAATCAGGTGAGCGGAGATCGGCGGTAAAGGCCAATTTAAAACTGGCATTTGATTCTGTGCCATCGGGCATTTTCAACGGACGTGAAAAGCTCAAACAGTTGCCGCCAGATATACCTGCCTTGCCAAAACGAACATGGTCAGCCTCGGCATTGCCGCTGGATACGACCAGCGCAGACAAACCATTGTCTCCCTGCCTGAATCGGAAAGCCTGGTCGCGCGCTACAAACACATTGCCTTCAAGCGCTGCCGCTTCGCACTCCTCACGACTGGCAACCGCCAACGGCTCAAGATAGGTGCCATCCTTGAAAAACACACAGGCGTTTTCGGTCCCAAATGGATGGCGGGCTTCCGCTGCCACCCGAAAGCCCAGTTGTTCATGGCGCTGGCGTGTGACCATCAAATCAGGAACCGGCAACACCAGATGATCGAGCCTGCGCGGCATACGGGGTTTAGTCATGAAAGCCTCCAGAAATCTGGAGTGATCTAGCAGGTCGACTTGCAATGGCGCAACATTCAATAAACGAGCCGGCAATAACCGAACCGACGATACTCGAGCCAAATTCGCATTCGATGGCCTTATTGAATGCGCGCACCTTGCGTTCCTGCCGGGCGTCAGGGTATTCCGGTGCATATTGATTTGCGCAACCGGGACAACCATGCTCAGCATTCGACGAGATTTCTTCGCACGCGTTGCGATTTCGCTCATTCTGGCCGTTGCCTTGTTCGGCATCGGTGCCTGTTCAACCACTGAAACGCTGAATACGGCAATCTACAGTCATCCGGTACCAGATAAATTTGCAGCAATCGTCATCGACACCAAAACCGGCAAAACGCTCTATTCAGCGTCCGCCACAGAGCCACGGTATCCCGCATCGCTGACCAAGATGATGACGCTGTATCTGTTGTTTGTTGCCCTTGATTCGGGCCGTATCAACAAGCAAACACCTATCCCGGTTTCCGCAACCGCGGCTTCAAAACCGGCGTCCAAACTCTATCTCAAGGCCGGCTCGACTATTCCTGTGGAACTTGCAATTCGCGCGCTCGTGGTCAAGTCAGCCAATGACGTTGCGACCGCGGTTGCTGAATTTCTGGCCGACGGTTCCGAAGACCGTTTTGCCGAGATCATGACCCAGCAGGCCCAGGCGCTTGGCATGACCAGCACCCGTTTCAAAAATGCTTCCGGTCTGCATGATTCCGGTCAGGTCACGACCGCCACTGATATGGCGCGTCTGTCACTGGCACTCAAAAATCGCTTTCCCCATCATTATCATTACTTCTCGCTGCGCAGTTTTGATTATAACGGCAAAACCATCCGCGGGCACAACAAAGCCATGGACATGATTGCCGGAGCAGATGGGATCAAGACCGGCTACACACGGGCATCAGGGTTCAACCTGACAACTTCTGTGCGCAAGAACGGCAAGTCATTGGTTGGTGTGGTCATGGGAGAAACGACTTCCAAGGTTCGCGATCAACGGATGACCCAGCTACTCGCTTACCATTTACGGCGGAACTAGCGAACTGACCATCTTGTATGGCACGAATTTTGTGTGGCGCAGGCGCAACCACACCGGTTGTTGGTCGCATGAAGCAAGCTCAGGGCTTGGCTTTTGTGAGCTGACCGTCTATTCCCTTTTTGTGCATCGCACTGCACGATCCCAGACCCGCAAAAATCACGCTCCGTTTATCGCCAGCGATATTCGGGTTAGCTGAATTTCGAACGCAGGCCCCGCGCCGGTTCGCCAAAGCCAAATGTCGAGAGCCATGATCTCCTATTCCGCCTACAAACATCAATGGACGGGCAATGTCCGCGCTGACATCCTGTCGGGCCTGGTCGTTGCCCTTGCCCTTATTCCCGAAGCCATTGCCTTCTCCATTATCGCCGGCGTTGACCCAAAGGTCGGGCTTTACGCCTCGTTCTCGATCGCGGTGATCACTGCCATCGTGGGGGGCCGCCCCGGGATGATCTCGGCAGCAACTGCTGCAACTGCGGTTCTGATGGTCACTCTGGTGCGCGATCACGGGCTTCAATATTTGTTGGCCGCAACAGTCTTGGCTGGATTGATCCAGATTGGGGCCGGGTTGCTGAAACTTGGATATGTGATGCGGTTCGTCTCGAAATCAGTAATGACTGGCTTCGTCAATGCGTTGGCAATCCTGATTTTTGCTGCACAACTGCCTGAACTGACCAATGTCCCGTCGCTGACCTATGTCATGGTCGCGGCCGGGCTGGGCATTATTTACCTGTTTCCCTATATCACCAAGGCCATCCCCTCACCGCTTGTCACCATAATAGTGCTAACTGTGATCAGTCTTGCAATGGGGCTGGATTTGCGGACTGTCGGCGATATGGGTGATTTGCCCGACACACTGCCGGTCTTCCTCATTCCGGATATTCCGCTGACGCTTGAAACGCTGTATATCATCCTGCCCTACTCGGTTGGTGTGGCTGCTGTTGGCTTGCTCGAATCTCTCATGACTCAGACAATCGTCGATGACCTCACAGACACGGACTCAGACCGCAACCAGGAATGTATCGGCCAAGGCATCGCCAATACAGCCACCGGCTTCATTGGCGGCATGGCAGGCTGCGCAATGATCGGTCAATCGATCATTAATGTGAAATCCGGCGGACGCGGTCGTTTATCAACCTTCTGCGCCGGGGTCATGCTCTTGTTTTTCTGCGTGGTTTTGGGCGACTGGGTGGCGCAAATTCCGATGGCAGCACTGGTTGCCATCATGATCATGGTATCAATTGGAACCTTCTCATGGTCTTCGATCATCAACCTGCGCAGCCACCCCCGGTCTTCGTCAGTGGTCATGCTGGCAACAGTTGTATTTGTGGTGGCAACCCACAACCTGGCGATTGGGGTTCTGGTTGGTGTCTTGCTGTCAGGAATTTTCTTCGCCTGGAAAATTTCGCAGATCTTCAACGTCCGCACGGAATTGTCAGAAGATGGCCGAACGCGCACCTATATCGTTGAAGGCCAGTTGTTTTTTGCCTCTTCTGAGGATTTCATGAAAGCATTCGATTTCCGCGAAGTGCTCGAGAAGGTCATTATCGACGTATCACGGGCACACATCTGGGATATTTCCAGTGTCTCGGCATTGGACATGGCTGTCTTGAAGTTTCGTCGTGAAGGTGCAGAAGTGGAAATCATTGGCCTTAACGAGGCTTCGGAGACTATTGTTGACCGTCTGGCAATTCACGACAAGCCAGGGGCAATGGACACGCTGATTTCGCACTGAGGAGATGCTGGGTGAGCACTACCAAGATAATTTCGCTGATAGATGGCTCGATATATTCGAAGAGCGTTTGTGAATACACCGCATGGGCGGCGGGCAAGCTGGATTCAAGCGTCGAACTGATGCATGTGTTGGGACGGCGTGAAGCCAGCGCCAGTGGCGATCTTTCAGGCGCAATTGCATTAGGTGCACGAACGGCACTCCTCGACAAACTGGCTGATCTGGATGCCGAGCGCGGCAAACTGCTGCAAGAGAAAGGCCGGGCAATCATCGAGGATGCCCGAAAAATCCTGACTGATGCCGGAATAGCCAAGGTCGAGGCGCGGATGTGGACTGGCGATCTGGTTGAACTACTGACCGGACGAGAGGCCAATGCCAATCTCGTTGTGGTCGGGAAGCGTGGTGAAGCAGCAGATTTCGCTTCCCTTCATTTAGGGTCCAATCTCGAACGTATCGTACGCGCCAGCCATAAACCTGTCCTGGTGGCCTCGCGCGCCTACAAACCGATCAACAAGGTACTCATTGCCTGGGATAGCGCCTCATCAAGCGAAAAAGCTGTCGATTATGTCGCCCGCTCGCCGCTCCTGGCAGAATGTCAGGTGCATTTGGTTTTTGTGGGTCAGGAAACAGCAGAAATCAAAGCCGGTTTGGCCAAGGCTTCATCGACATTGGCAGCTGCAGGACACGAAGCCACCAAGACCGTACTACCGGGTCAAGCGGAGAAAGTGCTGGGTGAGTTCGTTGCCTCGGAAAATTTTGAGATGGTGGTGATGGGAGCTTATGGACACTCGCGCATTCGCAGCCTGATCATCGGGTCGACTACGACTGCCATGATCCGCACATGCAAGGTGCCGGTATTGCTGATCCGTTAAGCGATCAGGTTTCCGCAAATCCGCGGATCTTGAGCGAGCGATCCTTGTTGCGAACGGCAAAACCTTTCTGAACTGGCCACTCTTCATAAGGGTCCTCGACCCTTCCAAGATGCATCCGCGCGTGATGGACCCGGTTGGGATCATCCAATGCCTCACGCGCGATTGCCTCCATATCGGCGTCACCGGTTGCGATGATGGCCTCGGCCTGTGCGGGCTCTGTCAGCAGTCCGACCGCGACAGTAGGCATTCCGGAGCCTTCTTTCACATGGCGGGCATAAGACACCATTTAACCGGGCTCAGCATCAAAGCGGGCACCTTCCTGGCCACCAGCCGAACAGGTGAGCATGTCCATTCCGAGATCGTGCAACTGTCTGGCCAAAATCACCGAATCATCCAGCGTCCAGCCAGCATCGATGCCATCGGTCGCCGAAATCCGGCCAAACAGCGGCTTGTCGTCAGGCCAGACCGCGCGCACCGCCACAAGGACTTCAAGTGGAAACTTCAAGCGATTTTCGCGCGAACTGCCATATTCATCGACGCGCAAATTGGAAAGCGGCGACAACAATTGGCTCAAACGTGTGCTCCAAACACGAATGATGGATTGATTTGATTTCTTTATCCGGGGTCAGACCAGACGGCTCTGCTCCAGCGCTGCGCGCACAAAGCTGGCAAACAGCGGATGGGGATCAAGCGGCCGGCTTTTGAGTTCCGGATGATACTGAACGCCAATGAACCAAGGATGATCGGGATACTCAATGGTCTCTGGCAGCAGGCCATCAGGTGACATGCCAGCAAACACCAGCCCCGCCTCCTCCAGCCGGTCGCGGTAATCGATATTGACCTCATAGCGATGGCGGTGGCGTTCAGATATTTCGGTGGACTCATAGACCTTGGCAATCAAGCTGTCAGACTTCAGGCGGGCCGGGAATGCGCCCAAACGCATGGTTCCGCCCAAATCGCCATTTGCAGCGCGGGTCTCAAGTTGGTTGCCCTTCAGCCACTCAGTCATAATGCCGACAACAGGTTCCTTGGTGGGGCCAAATTCACTCGATGTCGCATTGGTCAATCCAACCAGATTGCGGGCCGCTTCAAGAACAGCCATTTGCATGCCAAAGCAAATACCGAAATACGGCACCTTGCGCTCACGGGCAAATTTTGCCGCCTGAATTTTGCCTTCAGCGCCGCGTTCGCCAAACCCGCCCGGCACCAGAATGGCATGAACCTTTTCAAGCCAGGGTGCGGGTTCTTCCTGTTCGAAAACCTCGGATTCAATCCACTCTATCTTGACCTTGACCCGGTTGGCGATCCCGCCGTGGTTGAGCGCTTCGATGAGAGACTTATATGCGTCCTTGAGGCCGGTATATTTGCCGACGACGGCGATTGTCACTTCGCCCTCCGGATTGTGGATGGAGCCGGAAACCTCTTCCCAGGCAGCCATGCGCGGTGCTGGTGCGGGATCGATGCCAAAGGCCGCCAGCACTTCCGTGTCGAGCCCTTCACGGTGATAAGCGCTTGGCACATCATAGATCGAGGCGACATCAAGCGCTTGAATGACGGCTGTTGCGCGCACATTGCAGAACAATGAAAGCTTGCGGCGTTCTTCGGGTGGAATTTCACGATCTGCGCGCACCAGCAGAATATCGGGCGCGATTCCCATCGCCTGAAGTTCCTTGACCGAATGCTGCGTCGGCTTGGTCTTCAATTCACCTGCTGCTGCAATGAACGGCATCAATGTGAGATGCACATAGACAGCACTACCACGCGGCAGATCATTGCCAAGCTGACGAATGGCTTCGACAAATGGCATGGCTTCAATATCGCCAACGGTACCGCCGATTTCGCAAAGCACGAAATCATAGTCTTCATTACCGTCGAGAACGAAATTCTTGATCTCGTTTGTCACATGCGGGATGACCTGAACGGTGGCACCGAGATAATCTCCGCGCCGCTCCTTGTCGATGATGTCCTTGTAGATACGGCCGGTGGTGATGTTGTCGGACTGATTGGCCGAACGCCCGGTGAAGCGTTCATAATGCCCCAGATCGAGATCGGTCTCAGCACCATCATCGGTCACGAAAACTTCGCCGTGCTGTGTCGGGCTCATCGTCCCGGGGTCCACATTGAGATAAGGATCGAGCTTGCGAAGCCGCACCCGATATCCACGTGCCTGCAACAGCGCACCAAGGGCCGCTGAAGCTATACCTTTACCGAGCGAGGAGACCACGCCGCCTGTGATGAAAACATATCGCGCCATGGGGTTAGACCGTTACTGCGGTAAAACTGATTCCACCACCCCAAAATTGAACAAGCCAACGGTTTTTTTCAGTCATCAGATCATCGGTCCTGCAATTATTCACCAGCTTCTGCCCGCAAATGCAGCGTTTTGAACTGCTTTTCGCGTTTGGTTGGCGCTGGCGTATTTTAAAAAGAAACCGCCCGGACAATGCCGGGCGGTATGTGGTGTGTTTGGTCGTTGACCTTATTGGCCGCTTGGAACACCCGATTCCGAAACCGGAGCTTGTTCCGCTGGCGTCTCGCTTGCTGGTGCACCTGCCGCTGGTGCCTCAGTTGCAGGCGCATCAGTTGGAACGCCGGTGTTGACGTCAGGTGCTGCAGCAGGTGCTGGAGTTTCAGAACCGCCAAGCTGGTTGAGGATGCCTTCACCGGTGCCTTGGGTTTCGATCGGGATTCGATCGAGAATATCAGTCGGGCTGGCCCCATAACGAGCCAAGATGCCCAGTGCCAAGGAGGTGATGAAAAAGGCTGTGGCCAAAATCGCTGTCGTGCGGGTGAGCGCGTTGGCTGCACCGCGAGCAGACATGAAACCCGAACCGCCGCCAATGCCAAGGCCGCCGCCTTCTGAACGTTGAATAAGCACCACGCCAACAAGGGCGAGCACAATCATGAGGTGGACTACAATCAATACCGTATGCATGGGATCTTCCTGCTCACGGGTGGCGCGGGACCGGCCACCCTTTCGCGAATTTGCGCGCTCTTTACACGAGGCTGCTGTGATTTCCAAGGCCTTGGGCGATCAAACCGTCTGGCGAAACGAAGATATCAGGCGCTCAGTGCCCGGTATGCCTCACATATGGCGAGGAAATCATCGGCTTTCAAGCTGGCACCACCGATAAGTGCACCGTCGACATTTTCGATAGCCATAAGTTCATGGGCATTGCTCGGTTTGACCGAGCCACCATAAAGCAAACGCATTTCAATCCCCTCGCCGCCCAACCGTTCTGCCAATGTTGTGCGGATAAACGAATGTGCTTGGGCGATATCGGCAGATGTCGGTGTCAACCCGGTGCCGATTGCCCAGACCGGTTCATAGGCAATGACTGTGTTTCTGGCGGTAGCGTCATCGCCCACGGAGCCAGCCAATTGTTGGCCCAGCACGTCAAGGGTCTTGCCTTCCTTGCGCTCCGCTTCTGTCTCACCGATACAAATGATCGAGACCAGACCGGCAGAAATTGCTGCTTCTGCCTTGGCGTTGACTGTAGCATTCGTTTCCCCATGCAGGGTGCGGCGCTCGGAATGGCCGACAATGCAATAAGCGCCAAAACAATCCGCAATCATCTGCGCAGAAATGTCACCGGTGTAGGCGCCGGATTGCTTGACGTGGCAATCCTGTCCGCCGATTTTCAACGGCGTGCCTTCTGCAAGGGCCGTGGCAACATAAAGCAATGTAGCGGGCGGACAGATCAGCGTGTCGATCTTGTCAGCCAGTTCCTTGTCTATCCCGCCAGCAATTGCTTTGATCTGATCGAGACTTTCGCGAAGCCCGTTCATCTTCCAGTTTCCGGCGACCAGCGGTCGAATATTTGGTGTCATTGCCCCATCCCTGTTGCCTGCAATCGTGAGCATGCGGCAATAGCAGAGCGGGCAGGACTTGCCAACGTGACAAAATCTTCCGCATGTAGCGCGCCAATGTGCGTTTGGCCTTCAAAAAGCTTGGCTGATCGTCTAAAGGGGCAGGAACGTTTTATAAATGCGCCTGATAACGCGCAAAATCGAGGATGCCTGACTCCCATGATGGACACGCTCAGAAAAGCTTCCAAAGGCTGGGTCGCCAAAATACTTCTCATACTTCTTGTTGCCGCATTCGGCGTATGGGGCGTGAGTGGTTCAATGTTCAATACCGCCAACAGCTCGGTGGTAACGGTTGGTGAAACAACTGTTACGCCCAATGAATACCGGCTCGCCTATAACCGACAGATGGCGGTTTTGGGCCAGCAGCTCAACACGCAGTTGACCTCGGAACAGGCCAGAGCTTTCGGCGTTTCCGAGCGCACCTTCAGTGCGGTGATCGCGGGCGCCACACTGGATGAACAGGCACGCCAGATGAACCTGGGTCTGTCCGATGACCGGTTGGCAAATCTTGTCGGCTCTGATCCGACCTTCCAGGATTTCAATGGCCGGTTCGACCGCGGCAACTTCACCCGCGTATTGCGTTCGGTGGGCATGTCGGAAACTGATTACATTGCGAGCCGCAGCCGGGTTGCCGTTCGTTCGCAAATTGTTGAAGCCGTTGCAGACGGAATCAAGGCACCCGACGCTCTTCTTACGGCAATTGCCCAATATGAAGCTGAGAGCCGGGATGTTGACTATATCCTGCTCCCTTCAAGCGTCGCGGGAGAAATAGCCCAACCCGATGATGCTGAAATTTCCGCATTCTATGAGGAAAACAAGGCCACTTACAAAGCTCCGGAATATCGCAAGATATTGTACGTCAAACTTGAGCCGGAAGATATTTCCGATCCTTCGGCGGTCGCTGAGGAAATGGTCAGGCAAGAATACGAAGCCACCAAGGCGAAGTTTTCAACACCGGAAACCCGCACCGTTGATCAGTTGGTGTTTACTGACCAGGCGTCCGCGGAAGCTGCCGTCGAGCAAATGGCCAGCGGTGACAGTTTCGACACAGTTGCAGAGGACATGGGCCGCAGCGCGACGGATATCCGCATTGGCTCATTTGCCAAAGACAAGGCTCCTTCCAGCGCGATCGGTGAGGCTGTATTTGATGTTCCCGCTGCCGGGGGTGTTACCGGTGTTGTTGCCGGGCCTTTCGGACCAGTTGTGCTGCGTGTGGCCGAAATCAATCCAGCATCGGAAAAACCTTTTGCTGAGGTCGAGGCCGAACTCCGCAAAGACTTGGCGCTCGCCGAAGCCTATGACCAGATTTTCAATGTCCACGATGGTCTGGAAGATTCGCTGGCTGGCGGCATGACACTTCAAGAAGCAGCCAAGTTGCAAAAACTTGATCTTGTGACCATTGAGGCGGTTGATCGCACAGGGCGCGATCCTGAAGGTGAAGTGCTCAACGACATTCCCCAGTCACGCGATCTTTTGCAAGGCGCCTTTGAAACAGATATCGGTGTGGAAGTTCCACCACTCAATATCGGGTCCAATGGTTTTGTCTGGTATCAGGTTGCCGATGTGACAGAAGAGCGTGACCGCCCACTTGAAGAAGTGCGCGCGAAGGTGGTTGCCGACCTTATGGCCGACAAGACGGCGACTGAACTGGGCAAGAAGGCAACCGAATTGGCTGACCGGTTGAAAAGCGGTGAATCGCTTGAAACCATAGCTGATGAACTGGGAGTTACCGTTGAGCGAAAATATTCGCTCAAACGCGACAGCCAGGACCCGGTATTTTCTGAAGCTGCGGTCAATTCATCATTCGGTGGCCCGGTCGGTCATTCTGGCGTCACCATTGATGGAACCGGTGAAAACCGCATTCTGTACAAAGTTGTTAGCGTGGACAACGCCACCAGCGTCAATGGCCAGTCGATTGCCGAGGAACAGCGTAACGCCACTTCCAATGGAGTTGGTGATGATATTCTCGACCAGATGGTTGCGACCTTACGCAGTCACTTTGGTGTCGCGATCAACAGGCCGTTGGCTGAGCAGGCGATAGCCTACTAGGATTTCAGAGCAAGAGCATCGGGCAAGCTTCACCGCGTCAGGAGTAACGCATGGCTGACATGAAAACATTCATCGCCAAGGTCGCCAATGGCGAAGCGCTCAATCGTGCGGAAGCCAGCAAGGCATTCAATGTGATGATGTCGGGCGATGCGACACCATCGCAAATCGGCGGTTTTCTGATGGCGTTGCGCGTGCGTGGCGAAACAGTTGACGAAATCGCCGGTGCCGTCAGCGTGATGCGAGAAAAAATGTTGCCGGTCGAAGCTCCGGCGAATGCCGTCGATATTGTAGGCACCGGCGGCGACGGATCGGGCACCTATAATGTTTCAACTTGCGCGGCTTTCGTCGCTGCGGGTTGCGGGCTGACGGTCGCAAAGCATGGAAACCGGGCACTGTCGTCGAAGTCGGGTTCGGCAGATTCTCTGGGAGCACTCGGGATCAATCTTGAACTCAATCCAGCCGGGATTTCTGCCTGTATTCATGAGGCTGGCCTCGGATTCATGTTTGCTCCTGCGCATCATGCGGCAATGCGGTTTGTTGGACCGTCGCGGGTAGAGCTCGGAACGCGGACGATTTTCAACCTGTTGGGCCCGCTTTCCAATCCCGCCAGCGTAAAGCGCCAGTTGCTCGGTGTTTTCTCGCCACAATGGCTCAGGCCACTCGCCGAAGTTCTGAGAGATCTTGGCTCGCAAACCGTATGGGTGGTTCATGGTGATGGCCTTGATGAGATGACCACCACAGGAACCACACAGATTGCTGCACTGGAAAACGGCAACATCCGCGAATTCACCATCACCCCTCAGGAACTGGGATTGACGCAAGTCAGCCTTGATGCACTCAAGGGCGGCGACGGTGCCCACAATGCCAAAGCCCTTCGCGCAGTGCTCGAGGGAGCGAAGAACCCCTATCGCGATATTTCGATCCTCAATGCGGCTGGTGGCTTGGTTGTTGCCGAGGAAGCTGAAGATCTTAACGAAGGCTTGATCCTGGCGGCCAAGTCAATCGACAGTGGTGCAGCACTTGACCGTTTGGAAAAGCTGGTGGCCGTCTCTCAGGCGCACGCTCCGAAAAAGGAAGGCTGAATGGCCGACATCCTGAAAAAGATTGAAGACTACAAACGGCAGGAAATCGCGGCTGCAAAATCAACTTTGCCGCTTGCCGAACTCAAGGCGCGTCTTTCCGACGTTGAACCGCCACGCGGTTTTTTGTCTGCTCTTGCAGCGAAACGGAAAGCCGGTGCATTTGGGCTGATTGCAGAAATCAAGAAAGCCAGCCCGTCCAAAGGCCTGATCCGCGAAGATTTTGATCCGCCGACGTTAGCTGTAGCCTACGAGCGCGGTGGGGCTGCCTGTCTCTCGGTACTCACAGACACACCGTCATTTCAGGGTGCGCCGGAATTTCTGACATCGGCGCGGGAGGCTGGCGCCCTGCCCGCACTTCGCAAGGATTTCATGTTTGAGCCCTATCAAGTCTACGAGGCCCGCGCTTGGGGTGGCGATGCGATTCTCATCATCATGGCCGCGCTCAGCGACGATGAAGCCCGCGCCATAGAGGAAACCGCGTTTGAACTTGGCATGGATGTGCTGATCGAAGTGCATGACGAGGCCGAGACCGAACGGGCACTCAGGCTTGAAAGCAAGCTCCTCGGCATCAACAACCGCAATTTGCGCACCTTCGAAACCACACTTGCCACCAGCGAACGTCTGGCTCCCATGGTACCAGACGGATATCTGCTGGTTGGAGAAAGTGGCGTTTTCAATCGAGAAGACTGCGCCCGACTGAACAAATGCGGGATTTCAACCTTTCTGGTTGGTGAAAGCCTGATGCGGCAAAAAGATGTAACCGCAGCAACGCGAAAATTGCTGGGTCTTGAAAATGCACCGCAGGCAGCTGAATGATAGGCTCTGAAAAAGGAAACTCCGATCGGCTGACCCATTTGGCCGAAGATGGCTCAGCGTCAATGGTTGATGTGGGCGACAAGAATGCCACCAAACGGCAAGCCACCGCCCGTGGTCATGTTCGGATGAAATCCGAAACGCTCGAGAAAATTCTTGCTGGTGACATGAAAAAGGGTGATGTGATCGGGACTGCGCGCATCGCCGGGATCATGGCCGCGAAGCGCACTGCCGATCTTATCCCACTGTGCCATCCGTTGACGCTCGACAAGGTCGATGTCGATATTATCCCCGATCAGTCACTCCCCGGACTGCGGGTTGAGGCAATGGCACGACTGACCGGTAAAACGGGCGTGGAAATCGAGGCATTGACCGCTGTGAGTGTCGCTTGTCTGACCATTTACGACATGGCCAAAGCAATCGATCGCGGCATGGAAATTTCCGGCATTTGTGTCATCGCCAAATCCGGCGGCAGATCAGGCGACTGGACCGAAGACGACTTGCACGGCTGACGGTTGCGGCAACAGAAATCGAGAAGGATCTCTGTCATGGCATTGATGCCCATTTCCGAAGCATACGAAAAAGTCACCGGTGATGCAGGACCACTTGCGCGCACAGAACGCGTAAACCTGTTTGAAGCGGCGGGACGCGTGCTGGCGCGGGATCTCACCGCACTTCGCACACAGCCCCCATTTTCCTGCTCGGCAATGGACGGTTATGCGGTGTCGGGCAGCGACCACTTTGGTGACGGCGCGATTTTTGATGTCATCGGTGAATCGGCCGCTGGTCACGGTTTTGACGGCAAAGTTGGTACCGGCGAGGCCGTTCGCATCTTCACTGGCGCGCCAATGCCGCATGGTGCTGATACGGTTGTCATTCAGGAAAACACCGAGAAACTGGATCCGGCACAGGTCAAAATCGTGACTGCTGGCCAACGGGGCCAGAATGTACGCCCAGCAGGTGGTGACTTCACGCAAGGCATGGCAGCTCTTCGAACTGGTAGGTTGATGGATCCAACTGCGATCATGCTGGCTGCTGCCATGAGCCATCCTGAAATCGAAGTGGTTGCTCGTCCGAAAGTGGCCATTCTTGCGACGGGTGATGAGCTAAAACTGCCCGGCGAAGCTCTCGGTTCTGGTCAGATCATCGCTTCCAACAATTTCGGCATCGGTGCCCTGATCACAGCAAATGGCGGGGAGATCATCAATCTGGGAATAGCCGGCGATCAGATGGATGCGCTTGACGCGGCAATTGATTCGGCAATTGTACAAGGCGCGGATGTGCTGGTGACCATCGGCGGCGCCTCTGTGGGTGACCATGATCTGGTACACAAGGCACTGGTTGCGCGCGGATTGAAATTGGATTTCTGGAAAATAGCGATGCGCCCGGGCAAACCGTTGATGTCAGGACGTCTGGAGAATTTGCGCGTTCTCGGTCTGCCGGGCAACCCGGCTTCCAGCCTTGTGTGCAGTTATCTTTTTATGGAGCCGCTGATTAGCCTTTTGGCTGGTCGTAAAGTTCCCAACAGGACCAAAAAAGCCATTCTCGGCAAAGACTTGAAGGCAAATGATCAACGTCAGGATTACCTGCGTGCGAAACTCGAAACCGACGCGGACGGTTCATTGGTGACAACCCCTTTCACTAACCAGGATTCGTCACTGATCAGTGTTTTTGCCCAAGCAGATTGTCTAGTGGTCAGGCCGCCTTTCGCCGGCATGGCAAGGGTCGGAGACCCGGTGGATGTGCTTGTTTTGAGCGCGTGATGTTCCCGATGAGTTTCAAACCTGCTTGCAGAACACAAAAAGAACATGTATAGATTGTTCTGGTTTTGTTTCTTGACTTTAGGTGAGGACTTTCAGCACATGTTGACGCGCAAACAGCAGGAACTTCTGCTCTTTATTCATGAGCGGATGAAAGAGTCCGGCATTCCACCGTCATTCGATGAAATGAAGGATGCGCTTGATTTGGCATCCAAGTCCGGGATTCATCGGTTGATTACGGCACTTGAAGAGCGTGGCTTTATCCGCCGCCTTCCCAATCGCGCCCGGGCGCTGGAAGTCATCAAATTACCAGACAGTTATCAAAGCGCGCTTCAACCGCGGCGCGGGTTTTCGCCAAGCGTTATCGAAGGCAGCCGCGGCAAAGCTCCAGAGCCTGCTCCCAAGCAGAGTGTTGAAGCCGCTAATTCTACGACCGCGCAAGTGCCCATGATGGGGCGGATCGCCGCCGGCGTGCCAATTTCGGCTATTCAGAATAACACGCATGATGTGTTTGTTCCCATAGAAATGCTCGGCTCCGGCGAACATTACGCGCTCGAAGTCAAAGGCGATTCGATGATTGAGGCCGGTATCTTCGACGGTGATACGGTCATCATCCGAAATGCATCGACTGCCAATCCAGGTGATATCATTGTTGCGTTGGTGGATGAGGAAGAGGCTACGCTCAAACGCTTCCGTCGCAAAGGCGCTTCCATTGCTCTGGAAGCTGCCAATCCTGAATATGAAACGCGTATCTTTGGTCCCGACCGGGTTAAGGTCCAAGGCAAGCTTGTTGGTCTGATCCGGCGCTATCACTGAGACTGCAGACCTGAGCGGCTCCCCGTTTCATGTAGATTCGTCGTTAGCTTGGTGCTTTTTGGCAGGATCAGCGTAGTTGCATCGCTGTCTTTGTTCTGGCCCAATCCGGGTTTGACAGCGTGTGATTTGGCAATCCTGTCGGCATCATCAACTGCAAGTGCAGCCCGTCCGGACGCAGTGTCAGGTAAATCGAACGCATCGGATCGCCAGTCGTAATATCGTTGGATTGTCCATGGGCGTATGACACCTCTCAGGGCTGTCTTGATTTCGAATTTTGGCGGAGCTTCTTGCCGTCTCAACTTATTGTTTTCAGGATTTCTTGGCGAAACCGAATTTTCTGCAGCAGCATCATTATTGGGAAAGCGGATCGCAAGCGTGCCGGTGCGTTTGAGTCTTCGTGCAGTGATCAGATGGGCGCCGGAACGGCAGTATTCCGTATAAATGGCGGCCGCAAGAATCACGATTTCGCTGAGATCGCACCCTGCCCCCATAAAGGCCGGATCCGCAATAGCAGCAATCATGTGCCCATTGCTGAACGCCATGCAGGTGGCACGATTCGCGCAGACAAATTTCTCGGGCTCGACCTGCGCCAGATCAGCAAGTGCTGCCAGCATATCATGGGGATCGGAAAGTCCTGATTTCCTTGCCTTTGAGATTGAGCTCGGGGCCAGGTGATCAGACTTGAGATAGGCTGACTTCCATTGCCCGAACACAAAATCACCGGGGCGATTGGCATTGGTGGCAATGGATCTGTTCGAGAACAATCCAACCAGCCGTCCATCTTCACTGACCAGTATATCAGGCGGAGCGGAGCGGAACAAAGGCGCGGACAGACAGAGCCCGCCAAACAACGGAATCAGCGCCAAAAGCCGCAACTTCGTGCGCAAGAAGACAAGAGCAACAAATCCGCTTGCGGCCATTATCGTTGGCCAAAATGGCAGCTTGCCGGTCACCATGTCGCCCTCTATGGCATCAACATGTTTGGCGACAGCCATCACGCCTTCGAGCGCCAGCCCCATAGCTTGCAGTGGCCAATGGTCCAGTCCGAACGGCATTGCCAGCATGGCCAACAATCCCATGGGCATAACCAGAAATGTAACAAGCGGCATGGCGAGCAGATTGGCGACAAGCCCGTAAGCGGCAAACTGGTGAAAATGGTACGCGGCAAACAAACCGGTGGCGAGGCCTGCGACCAGTGAAGTCATGGCCAGACCACCAGCAAACCGAAAGAACATTGCGAACAGGCTGCTATGGGCGCTGGGTGTCCCGGATTCCTGTCCGACTGTTTTCACCCGGCGGCTCCAGGCATCATAGGCTGCAATCAATGCCGCAGTGGCAGCAAACGACATTTGAAAACCGGGTGTGACGACTGCAGATGGGCTGATCGCGATAATGCCAAGCGCGGCGAGAGCGACATTCCGCATGGTCAGTGCCTGGCGGTCGAAAAGAACCGCACCGAACATGACTACCATCATCAACCATGCCCTGCGCGTGGGGATGCCCGCACCCGATATCAGCAAATAGGATGTTGCAATCAGGATGGCGCCAACAGCAGCATATTTCTTGGCCGGGATGGTTTCGATCAATCGCGGTGAAAAAGCTGCCAGTTTGCGTAGAGTGATATAAAAGGTGCCTGCGGCCAACGCCATATGCAAACCCGAAATCGCCAGAATATGTGCAAGGCCTGTTGCTCTAAGCATATCGACGGTTTCGTCAGATATTCCGCCTCGATCAGAAACTGTCAGAGCGGCGATGAGCGCGCCGGGATCACCGGGCACGCTGGCGCGCACGCGTTCCGAAATGGCGGAGCGCAAATGATTGATACCCTCAGTGAACCGAACCCAAAATTCGGTGGTTTCAATTCCAGCATTCACTGAAACGGGTGGAGCATAGAAGAAACCGTACGCGCCAATCCCCTGCCCGTAGGCATTGCGCGCAAAATCATAACCTCCCGGATATGCCGGT
>Ga0209344_10000961_pt1 | contig 42514 bp, 37 predicted proteins | sample Cruoilmetagenom6_FD_187293 | JGI IMG/M metagenome (GOLD analysis project Ga0209344, IMG submission 187293) | Oil polluted marine microbial communities from Coal Oil Point, Santa Barbara, California, USA - Santa Barbara Oil Seep Sample 6 (SPAdes)... | ecosystem: Environmental > Aquatic > Marine... | reverse complement strand
CTGGGATTTCTGTTTTGGAGAACGGCAGGCAAGAAGAGCCGTATGAATCGAGAGGTTCACGTACGGATCTGTGAGAGCCTGAGGGGGCAGTTCCCTCGGGCGACTCGACCGAATCAGTTTCTGAACTTCGCACTCCTGTTCAGCATTCAACCTTCGTCCCACGTCCGCGTGCTTTTAATACAACCCTTGCCCAGCCATCCAGACAATATGCCTTATGCGCAGCGATGACCGTGCCACGTGATAGCCCACATGCCCGTGCAACTTCGTTCACTGGCATTCCTTTTTCTCGAAGTTTGACTGCACGCCTGCGCCTTTCGGCTAATGCCTGCATCGAGAGCGCCCTTCCGACTTGCCGTTCCATGCTCAATCAAACATAACATCATCAAATAAGTTCAATATTTAATTGTCGAGTCAATAGCTTTCAAAAAAATCAAATAATCCGACACTCCATCGCCAGCCGCACCAACTGAACCATGTTCTCCAACTTCAATTTCTTCATCACATGAGAATGATGCACACTGACGGTCTTGGCACTAATCGAAATAATCGTTGCAATTTGAGAAGTTGATTTTCCTTCCGCCATTAACTTAAATATTTGAAATTCTCGATTAGAGAGCGCGTTCAGTGGGTCTTCAGAAGTGTCCTGGACCGTTAGATTGGTAGCCAGCTGCAATGCCAGTTCAGGTTCAATATATATCTTTCCGCTTTTAACCTGGTACACCGCCTGGATCATCAGTTTTGCGCCACATTGCTTGGTGATATAGCCAGCAGCACCCGCCTTTAGTACCCGCTGAACCAGTGTTTCATTGTTAACCATGCTAAACACTAAAATCCGCGCGGCTGGATCGTATGCTTTGATGCGGCGCATGGTTTCAAAACCATCAATGCCTGTCATGTTGAGATCAAGGATGACGATATCTGGTGTATGTTGCCGATATAAGACATAACCCGTTTCTCCATCAGCGGCCTCTGCGACCACACGGATATTTTCAGTAGTTTCGAGCAAGCGACGATAACCATCTCGCACCACCGGGTGATCATCTATCAGTATTACCGTGATTGGCAGATTGATTTGATTAGTGATCATCATGTCGGCGATTGGGGTTGGTGCTTAACGGATTCAGCGGTAATTTAACTTGAATCTGTGTACCATCATTAGGTGCGCTGTAGACTGCAAATTCACCGCCAGCGGCAATGGTTCTTTCACGCATTCCCAGTAACCCTAATCCATTGGAAACCTGATCAACTTCGTAGCCTTTACCGTTGTCTTCTACCCATAACGACAAATAGTCTGTGGCTGGCGTTTTGCCCGCTTCATAACTTAAGCATACTTTGGCCTGAGTGGCCTCAGCATGACTACAGATATTGTTGAGTGCTTCCTGAACGATGCGGAAAATGGTTATGTTAGTTGATTCACTTAGCTTGTCGAGATTACCAATTAACTTAAAATCAAATGAAACATGTGGGTGATAGGAGCTCCAATGTTTCTTGAGTTCATATAACGCATCCGCCAGCCCGAGGGTATCCAGTAATACGGGACGCAATTGGCGCAACATGCCATGGATAACTTTATGTATTTCCTGAACGCATTCATTAATGGCTTGAGAACTGGCATAGAGGCTGGAATCCTGGCTAGTTTGCCGGGAAATTATTTCAGATTCGGCATAAATAGCTGTCAGCCACTGCCCCAGTTCATCATGCAACTCACGCGAAAGCAGGCGGCGCTCCTCCTCTTGCACCTTAAACAGGTTTTGCATCAAACGCCGATTGTCATGAAGCAATTCGGGACTGTGATTTATTTGAGTCTGATTCACTGATACATCCTCCAATTTAATGCAAAACGTAAGTTTTAATCGGTAAAGCTAAAAAGAATATCACTATGAAGTCAGTTAAATGAAATGCCTTTCTCTGTGGTTCTCCGAAGCTCTTTGTGTTTTAAATGCAGCTAGTTTGATATTGAGATGTTTGTAATAACACAGAGAGCCGCAGAGAGCTTCGGAGAACCACATAGTAACACCTTGATATTGCAAATATATTAATAATCTGGGCAGTTAGAAACTTAACTACTATGCACTAAAAGTGCATAGGTTAGCGTAGACAATGTGCTGACGATTAAAAATCGTCAGCACATTGTCTACCACGCGCATAAGTCAAAAACCAAGTGCGTTGTGCAACGCACTAAAGTCTTGCAATGAAATTGCATAGTTTTTACTAGTGACCTATGACAATAAATTAACAGACATCTTCTTCTGCCTCATTAGTACACAAGGTCATGTCTCACAAAATAATATAAAGTCAAGATGCTGTGATGGGTTGATAAACGTGGAAGGAAGCACTTACGAATTCCGCATAGATTTTATGCCACGCGCATTATCGTTAATAATCCGTTTTCCTAACGTACCAGCCCAGGCGCAGGAGCCAATGCATTTACCACAACCAATGGCAGTGGCAACAATTGCCCACATGCCATCGCAGCAATCAATTCACCGGAAAGCCCGGCAGTTATCAGGCCGCGAGTACCATGACCCAGGCTGGTATATAACCCCGGCAATAATTCGCCTACTAACGGTATGGCTCCGGGAACGGAAGATCTCACTGAGGCACGGCCATTCAGTTGCTCAACATCTAATGAGTCAATATTCATCGTTTTGGCTAGTGCAGGAGATATACTTTCCAGCTTGGACAAATTATCTGCATGATCGGATGCCCGCAAATCAACTGCCTCATCGTTAAAATCATGCGTCGCTCCCAACACATGTAACGTCCCGGCTGACGGAATCAGATAACCACTGGCAGACACTATCGTTTGCAGATTTTCGCTATGGAGTGAAACAGGCAGTAACGTAATCTGTCCACGCACTGGCGTTAGCGGAAGGTGTGACAATGGTGCAAATGATTTCACCTTATAACCGGTACAAACCACCACTACCTGGGCCTCATCAGACCATGTTTGTTGTCGCTCATCTTTTCCCTCCACCCGCCAGCCGGACTCTACCGCTGTCAAAGATTCCGCGCGATAGCCGGTACGCTGCAAGATAGCGGAGTTCGTTGCCAATGCTGCACACATTTGCGGCGGAACCAGCCAGCCACCAGCTGGAAACCACAGGCCACCATGTGCTAATTCGATACCCGCCAGCTGGGATGCTTCAGCCGCATCCACACGACGTAATACATGCGATGGCCAATCAAGTGCCGCCAGCCGGTCGATACGTTTCGTTTCATGCTCAGAAAATGCCAGTTGCAGCTCTCCGCATTCCGCACGAGCGATGCCGTCAATGGGAAGCTTTTCATCCAGCAAGGCCAGCGCATGCCCATAGGCGGCCAGAACAAAACGTTGCAATGGGTTCATGCCTGCGCTTAACCGGACATGCAATACCCCGCGCGGATTGCCTGACGCCGCCGCAGCCAATGCCGGTGCACCTTCGATCAGGGTAACTGAGACTCCGCGCATCGCCAATGCTGAAGCAACGGCACAACCGGCCACGCCTCCGCCGATCACGATGGCTTTTTTTACAGGAGACCGTACCGGCGGCGAACCGGGAAGGTGACCTTGCAGCATTTCGCGTTTGCGTCCGAAACCTGGAGATTTACTTACCTGAAATCCTGCTTGTTCCAAACCGCGCCGTACCCAACCGGCACAAGTATAGGTGGCGAACGAGGTGCCTGGCTGTGAGATTCGCACAATATTCTCGAACACGGGCTGCGTCCACATTTCTGGATTGCGTGCTGGTGAAAAACCATCCAGAAACCATGCATCAATGCCACCACAGATTTCTGTTAGCGCATCTGTTACGTCACCTATCACCAGCGTAAGACGTATCCTTCCACCGTCAAAACACCACCGATTCCAGCCGGGCACGCGGCGACGCCAGTGGGCAAGGAGCTCATCGGCATACTGCCGCAACGCTGGCCAAAGTGCCAAAACATCGGTCAGCTCTATCTCGTCAAGCGGATATTTTTCGACGCTGAAAAAATCCAGACTGCTATTGGATGGAGCGACCTTTTCGAACAGTTGCCAAGCGCATAAAAAGTTCAACCCCGTGCCGAAACCTGCCTCGCCGATGACAAAACTATCTCCACTTGATAAAGATGCAAAACGTTCAGCCAGCCGATTGCCTTTCAGAAAAACATGCCGTTTTTCCTCCAGTCCGGATTCGCTTGAAAAATAGACATCGCCGAAACGGTTGGAAAATGGCTGCCCATCCTGCCAGTTAAGCTTGGAAGCAGCGTTCAACTATCGTCCGAACTGATTACAGGCAGCTTTAGCAGCTTATCAAGGGTCGACATGATCATTTTAATGATTACGAAAACAAGTTGGTTGCAATGTGCATGAGGATGCGTGCAAATATTTTGTTAAGAAAATAGTATGAACCGTACGTCATCCATGATAACCAGCTTAAAATAGAAATTTATTTCTCTGGCGGACACTCACGTAAGCTAAGTAAATTATATGGCTGCTCCCCATCGTGATCAGTTTTCAAATACTTATATCCAAGTGAACTGGTAGCGACAACTACCCAAAACGGATGCCCCGCTACAAGAGTGGTAAATCGCCACTTACCAATTGAAATACCTTCAATTGCCTCTTCCACAGAAAATTGCCAACGGAGTCCTTCAGCATCTACTCCACCTATAAATTTAATGCGCTCATGTGCAAGTTGACTGTCACTCTTTTTAATACAGGAAATTCGTAAATCCATGCTTTTCTCCTTATAGTCATCAATTAAGATGGTATTGACTAGGATGCCTCTAATAAATTAGTCATTCCCGCGAAGGCGGGAATCTATAACTTGCAACCATATGATAAATAATTTGCTTATGTATTACCGCCGTTGCGGGAATGACGTAAATTTGAATTTTTAGAGATGCCCTACACTAAATTTATTACTCCCTACTTCATCCTAAAATAAAAAAAGACCAGAATAATTTTTTAAATTTATTGAGGAGACCAATTAATACGTAGCGCACTGGCAATGCTGAATATTTCTTCCAGCTTGGCGCCATCTGTTTCCGCAAGCGCATTATGCAAAGTTTCCAGTTCTTTCATGTAGCGGCCCATCTCGATCAACAATGCATCACGGTTGGCCAAACATATATCGCGCCACATTTCCGGCGAGCTTGCTGCAATGCGGGTAAAATCACGGAAGCCACTAGCCGCGAAAGAAAGTAACAAATCACGGTTTTCGCGTTGCGCCAAATCATGCACCAATGCAAATGAGAGCAGGTGCGGCATATGACTGACAGCAGCAAACACTTCGTCATGCTGTTTTGGCGTTAATTCGCTTACCAACGCGCCACACAGTTCCCATGCCAATCTTACGCGCGCCACAGTATCAGTGGAGTTTTCCGGTAACGGAGTCAGTATTACTTTTTTGTTTTGATACAGATCAGCTCGCGCCGCGAGTGCGCCACTCTGCTCGCTACCTGCAATAGGGTGTGCCGGTATGAAACGGGCAATATGTGCAGCCAAATGTTTATAAGCATGATCAACAACATCACACTTGGTACTACCGCCATCAATAATGAGTGTATGAGCACCCAGATGCGGCGCAATGCGAGCCATGATGTCGGCCATCTGGCCCACGGGCGTGGCCAGCAATATCAGATCGGCATCGCCCAGCTCTGCCGCGAAATCAGAACCGCTGCGGTTGATAATACCGAGTTGTTGTGCCTGTGCCAGTGTCTGCGCGCTGCGTCCGAAACCGACTACTTCCTCCACCGCATTCATTCGCCGCAAAGCAAGAGCAAACGAGCCACCGATCAGGCCAACGCCGAAAACAACAACCTTGCGAAACAATAGTTTTGTCACAACTTTCATCACCTCTCTCGCTAGCGTGAGAACGGATTAAAGTGTGCGTCCAATCGCTGTGGCGATACCGCCCAACACGCCCATCAACTTCTTCAACTCTTGTGGTGTCAGCGCCTGATCGGCATCGCACCAAGCCTCACTGGGAGTTGGATGCATCTCTATCAACAGGCCATCCGCCCCCGCCGCAATCGCTGCCTGTGACAGCGCCGCAACCATCCATGCCTTGCCACCTGCGTGCGAAGGATCGACAATTATTGGCAGATGAGTTTCTTTTTTGATTACCGGGATAGCGGTCACGTCAAGTACGTTGCGGTAATAGGTTTCAAAAGTACGGATGCCACGCTCGCAGAATATGATGTTATGGTTACCGCCGGCCGCAATGTATTCTGCCGCCATCAGCCATTCGGAAATGCTAGCCGACATACCACGTTTGAGAATGACTGGTTTGTTTATACGACCCACTTCCTTGAGCAGATCGAAATTCTGCATGTTGCGAGTGCCGATCTGAATTACGTCGACGTCATTTTTTAGAAAGGTGTCTAGCATGCGGACATCCATCAGCTCAGTCACAATTGGCAGCTTGAATTTGCTGGCCGCCTGCCGGAACATATTCAGCCCCTCAACACCCTTGCCCTGAAAAGCATATGGGCTGGTGCGAGGCTTAAATGCGCCACCACGCATCAAACGGCAACCTGCTTCACTCACGTACTGGGCGGATAAATCCATCTGCTGCTGAGTTTCTACTGAACACGGGCCCGCAATAACCTGGATTTGCTTGCCACCCAGCTGGATACCGCCGATATCAATCACCGTATTTTTGGGATGAGATTCGCGCGATACAATTTTATATTGTTTGACTATATGCATCGCCGATTCCACCCCGGCCAATGGGGTAAACATTTCTTCGGTTAATTTGCGCTCATCACCGATGGCGCCAATCACTGTGCGTTCAATACCTCGGGAAATATTTGCGCTCAGCCCTGCGTCCTTGAGCTTTGTTACCACTACGCTAATTTGAGCGTCAGTCACATCCTTGTTCATTACAATAATCACGCTGTTTCTCCTAATGCCTGCGCCAGCGCAGACAAAAATTTCTCATTTTCACTTTCCAGACCAATGCTCACACGCAAATAATCTGGCATATCGTAATTGGCAATCGGCCGCACAATCACCCCCAATTCCAAGAGGCGACGGTACATCTGGCCAGCCCCATTTTCCCCACTCTGGGCTGAATTCGCAATGTGACAACATACGAAGTTTCCAAATGAAGGGATGTACTTCAATCCTAATCGCGTTAATCCTTGCGTAACCTGTTCCATGCCAGCCTGGTTCAATTCGCAAGTCCGCCTTACAAAAGCTTCGTCTTGTAACGCAGCTACAGCGGCGGCTTGCGCTACACTGTTGACATTGAACGGCTGTCGTACTCGGTTCAACATATCAACCACTAACTCACCTGCCAATGCATAACCAACGCGCAAACCGGCCAAACCATACGCCTTGGAGAAAGTACGGGAAATGATCAAGTTGGGAAAATCACGCAACCAGCTCACACTATCGTAACGCAAATTTTGCGGCAGATATTCGTTGTACGCCTCGTCCAGCACCACTAACACCTGCGGCGGCACTGCACGCAGGAAACCCAATAATTCCGTTGCACCGAGAAAAGTGCCCGTGGGATTATTCGGGTTCGCGATGAAAACCATTTTTACCTTATGCTGCACCGCAGCCTGCAGCATTGCAGAAAGATCGTGGCCAAACTCTTTTGTAGCTGGCACGCTGATGCCCGTAGCGCCTGCCGCTTGCGTAGCCAGCGCGTACACCGCGAAAGCATGATCAGCATAAACCACCTTGTCGCCTGGCGCGAGAAAAGCGCGTGCGGCCAATTCCAGCAAATCATTTGAACCATTTCCCAGCACAATGCATGTACTCTCTATCTGGTATCGCTCGGATAGTGCATTCTTCAGTTCAAAACAACTGCCATCTGGATAACGTGCTATGTCGCTAATCGCAGCATTCATAGCAGCCACGGCAAGGGGGCTGGTGCCGAGGGGATTCTCATTGGATGCCAGTTTTACGATGCCACTGATGCCGAGCTCGCGCTCCAGCTCGGCAATCGGTTTGCCAGGCTGATAGGGGGCTATGGCGCGAATATAAGGAGCGGCTAGCTCACTGTAGTTCATTTAAAACCTTAGTTAATTTCATATCCATCATTCCCGCAAAAGCAGCTGCTCTGTCATTAATAGATAATCATAGATAGAGCAAATTTTTGTCTTACTGGGAATTACGATATGTTTAATATTGTACAAACAGTCTTATAAAGTAGCTGGGTATGAACCTAGCGTTTTTACGAACGCGGCGATTTGCTTTAATTCAACCAGTGCGGCAACCACTTTGGGTTCATGCTGATGCCCTTCAATATCCATATAGAACATATATTCCCACATGCCGGAACGCGCCGGCCGAGATTCCAGCTTGGTCATGCTGACATCATTTTTTGCCAGCGGAGCCAGCAAATCGTATACCGCGCCTGGGCGATTAGGCGCGGACACAACCAGTGAGGTTTTATCCTTACCGGATGGTGCTACATCCTGGTTTCCGATGACCAAAAAACGCGTGGTATTGCGCGGATCATCCTCAATATTTTGAGCCAACAATGGAATGTCGTAATTTTTGGCAGCCTTTGCACTTGCGATCGCCGCACTATCTGCCTGCTGTTCCAAAGCCAGAAGAATCGCCTGGGTATTGCTGCCAACTGGCACGCGCTCGGCATTAGGCAAATTCGTATTCAGCCAGACTTGGCACTGCCCCAAAGACTGCGAATGCGAAAACACTCTATTAATTTCTGAAATATTAGTCACTTTGGACATCAAGCATTGATGCACCGGCAGCATCACTTCTCCAACCACCTTAAGCTGGCTTTGTAGTAACAAATCCAATGTGCGTCCAATAGCACCCTCAGTGGAGTTCTCCACCGGCACCACCCCATAATTTGCCTCGCCGCTTTCTACAGCTTGAAAGACTGCATCTATCGAGACACATGGCTTGCACAGAACTGCATGACCAAAACGCTTCTCTACTGCTTCCTGACTGAAAGTTCCACTTGGCCCCAAGAATGCAACACATAGCTGCGACTCTAATGCACGGCAGTGAGACATGACCTCGGTAAATAATCGCGTGATACTTTGACTCGGCAACGGACCGGGATTATTGCTGACCATGTGCCGCAATATCTGCGCCTCGCGCTCAGGCCGCAGCACTGTATTTTTACCTTTATAATGACCGATTTGCTTTGCCAACGACGCGCGCTGGTTGAATAATTTGAGCAAATCCTCGTCAATTAAGTCGATTTGTTCACGGTATTTCTTGAGCTCATCTTTCATTAGCTCATACATCCATATTGCTTAAGCATCCAAATGCAAGTCGCGCACCATGAGCACACCTGGGATGGCTGCAATCTGCGCGATCATTTCAGGAGGTGTAGCGATATCAGTATCAACCAATGTGTAAGCCATCTCGCCACGCGACTTATTTATCATATTGTGGATATTAACGCCGGCTCCAGCCAAAGCGGTTGAAATCTGCCCCAACATATTCGGCACGTTGGCATTGGCGATGGCGATACGGAATGATGATTCCCGTGGCATATTAACAGTAGGGAAATTTACCGCATTGTTCAAGTTGCCATGCTCCAAATAGTCACGCACTTCCTTCGCCACCATTACTGCACAGTTATCTTCCGCCTCTTGCGTAGAAGCACCCAGATGAGGCAGAGCAATCACTGCTGGATTGCCTTGCGTCTTCTGCATAGGGAAATCGCAAACATAGGTTTGAATTCGTTTGGCGGCAATGCCCGCCAGCACGGCGTCTTCATCCACGATGCCATCACGCGCAAAGTTCAGTAACACACTTCCTCTCTTCATCGCTTGTACACGCTGCTCATTAATCAAACCGCGTGTGGCATCCAGCAAGGGGAGGTGCAGGGTAACAAAATCACTTTGCTTAAGCAGATCTTCTATGCTGTGCGCCTTCTTCACCTGCGCAGACAGCCCCCATGCTCCTTCCACGGTAATTTCAGGGTCGAAACCCACCACTTTCATGCCCATGCCCATGGCGGCATCCGCTACCAGACGACCAATGGCACCCAAACCAATAATGCCCAAGGTACGGCCATTCAATTCAATACCTGCATAATTTTTTTTGCCATCTTCGACCAGCTTATGCAACGTGGCGTTATCACCCTTCAAATTGGAGGTGAAATGTAGCGCAGCAATCAATTTGCGCGAAGCCAGCAGCATACCCGCGATGACCAACTCCTTCACTGCGTTGGCATTGGCACCCGCAGCGTTAAAAACTGGCACGCCTCGCGCACTCATTTTTTTTATGGGTACATTATTAGTACCCGCACCCGCGCGGGCAATGGCTTTCACACTAACCGGAATATCCATCTCCAGCATATTCTGCGAGCGCACCAGGATCGCATCAGGTTCTACAATGTCGTTGCCAACAACATAATTTGTAGCGGGCAAGCAGGCAAGCCCAACTGTTGAAATTTTATTTAATGTCAGTATCTTAAAAGTTTTAGCCATGATTTTTTTCAAAATGTGTTATAAAATCAACCAATTTCTGCACACCTTCCAGCGGCATAGCATTGTAAATGGAGGCGCGCATGCCACCGACAGAGCGGTGCCCCTTCAGTTGTAATAGGCCGTGCGAATCCGCCTGTTTGAGAAACTCGCCATCCAGACTGGCATCTTTCAGGGTGAAAGGCACGTTCATGCGTGAACGATCCGACTTGACCACCGGGCAATTATAAAAACCATTGCTATTATCGATTGCCTGATAAAGCAAGTTTGCTTTTCTGATATTGGTCTGCTCCATCTGCGCCAATCCACCATTGCGCTTGAGCCACTGAAATACCAGCCCGGCCATGTAAACTCCGTAAGTGGGTGGCGTGTTATACATTGAATCATTGTCAGCATGAATCTTGTAATCCAGCATAGAGGGCGTGCTCGGTGAGGCATTACCGATCAGGTCCTCGCGCACGATAACAATACATAACCCAGCCGGACCAATGTTTTTCTGCGCGCCGGCATAAATCAGACCATATTTGGATACATCTATCTGGCGGGATATTATGTTAGATGACATGTCTGCCACCAAAGGTATTTCACCGGTTTCCGGAACCCAATTGAATTCGACTCCGCCTATCGTCTCATTCGTCGTGTAATGCAAGTAGGCCGCATTTGAATCACACTGCCAAGTATCAAATGTCGGCACATAAGAAAAATTCTTGTCCGCGCCGCTAGCCACGATATTTACATTGGTAAATTTTTTCGCTTCGGCTATTGCTTTCTTGGACCATTCACCGGTATGAACGTAATTAGCTGAAGTCTTGCCACGTAACAGATTCAGTGGAATCATGGAAAATTGCAAACTCGCCCCGCCTTGCAGGAATAGCACCTTGTAATTAGAGGGAATTGCGAGAAGTTCACGTAAATCACTTTCCGCCGCAGCTGCGATACTCATGAACTCCTTGCCGCGGTGACTCATTTCCATAACTGACATACCACTGCCATGCCAGTCCAGCAACTCCTCACGTGCCTGTTGCAACACCTCATGTGGTAATACTGCGGGACCTGCACTAAAATTATAAATTGTCATAGTTTGCCTATTTTTTAATCGGGATTGATTAAAGGAGTAAGATCTTCTGGCTCTGGATCGGCAATACGGCTCAAACCCGCCAGCTTGTCGTCTTTGCCTAAATTAATTAGTGTAACGCCCTGTGTGGAACGGCTCATTTCGCGGATTTCATTGACGCGAGTGCGGATAAGTACGCCATTAGTTCCAATCAACATGATTTCATCTTCCTCGTTGACCAACGTAGCCGCTACCACCTTACCATTCCGGGCAGAAGCTTGAATCGCAATCATCCCCTGAGTTCCCCGGCCATGGCGTGTATATTCTGAAATTGGCGTGCGCTTGCCGTAGCCATTCTCGGTCGCAGTCAATACCGCCTGGCTTTCATCGCTAGCCACCAAGAGCGCAATTACGCATTGCTTCGCAGCAAGCTTCATGCCGCGAACACCGCGCGACACTCGTCCCATGGAACGCACATCGTTTTCGTCGAAACGTACCGCTTTGCCCCCATTAGAAAACAACATTACGTCATGCTTACCATCCGTCAACGCCACACCGATCAGATAATCGCCTTCATCCAGTTTAATGGCGATGATGCCAGCCTTGCGCGGGTTGGCGAAATCAGACAACGCAGTCTTCTTCACCGTGCCCTTGGCGGTGGCAAAGAATACATATTGATCATCCGAAAACTCTTTTACCGGCAGTATCGCGTTAATCTTCTCGCCACTTTCCAGCGGCAACAGATTAACAATTGGCCGACCGCGGGCGGTACGGGCACCCTGAGGTACGTCGTACACCTTGATCCAGTACACTTGTCCACGACTGGAAAAACATAAAATATAATCGTGCGTATTGGCGATAAACAGGCTATCTACAAAGTCGTCCTCTTTAGGTGGCGCAGCCTGCTTGCCACGACCACCGCGTTTCTGCGCCACATATTCCGCTAACGGCTGCGCTTTCATGTAACCGCCATGCGACATCGTAACCACCACGTCCTCTGGGGTAATCAGGTCTTCCATACTCATATCGTGAGTATGTGTAACAATTTCGCTGCGGCGCTTGTCGCCGTATTGCGTTTTAATGGCGACCAACTCGTCAACGATAATTTGCGTTACGCGCTCTGGCTTGGCCAAGATATCAAGCAAATCGATAATCTTGTCCATCACGTCGCGATATTCGCTGACAATTTTATCTTGCTCCAGCCCGGTTAAACGCTGCAAACGCAACTCCAGAATAGCTTGTGCTTGCACGTCCGAAAGTCGATACGCGCGCAACTCGCCCTGCCCTGACATACCGAATTCTGGCTCCAAATTTTCCGGACGGGATGCATCGCTAACTCGGCTTAACAACTCCTCGACCAGTGTAGATCGCCATGTCCGCGACATCAGACCCTGCTTGGCTATCGCAGGACTCGCGGCCGCTTTAATCAGCGCTATGATTTCATCCACGTTGGAGAGTGCAACTGCCAAACCTTCCAGAATATGGCCACGATCCCGTGCCTTGCGCAAATCAAATATCGTACGTCGCGTTACCACTTCTCGCCGATGGCGCAGGAATGCATCCAGAAACTGCTTCAAGTTAAGCAGCTTGGGCTGGCCGTCGATCAAGGCCACCATATTCATCCCGAAACTGTCTTGCAGCTGGGTCATTTTAAACAATTGATTGAGTATTATTTCCGGCATTTCATTGCGCTTTAGCTCAATCACAGCGCGCATTCCGGATTTATCCGATTCGTCGCGAATTTCGGAAATTCCCTCAATTTTCTTTTCTCGCACCAGCTCGCCAATTTTTATTAGCAAGGTGGCTTTGTTCACCTGATAGGGTAACTCATCAATAATAATAGCTTGGCGGTTATTTCCCTTTTCGATATCTTCGAAATGAGTGCGAGCTCGCATCACCACGCGCCCGCGTCCGGTTCGGTAACCTTCCTTTACGCCTGCCAAACCATATATAAAACCCGCAGTTGGAAAATCTGGCGCTGGTATATATTCTATCAATTGATCGATATCCAGATCAGGAGCCTTCAGTAGCGCCAAACAGGCATCAATCACCTCGCCTAGATTGTGCGGCGGAATATTAGTCGCCATACCCACGGCAATACCGGTTGAGCCATTGACCAACAGATTGGGAAAGCGAGCTGGAAACACCAGCGGCTCATGCTCGGAACCATCGTAATTAGGTCCGAAATCTACGGTCTCCTTATCCAGATCGGCCAGCAGCTCATGCGCAATACGCGCCATGCGAATTTCGGTATAACGCATCGCCGCTGCGTTATCGCCATCCACCGAACCAAAGTTTCCCTGACCGTCGACCAAAGGATAACGCAGCGAAAATGTCTGCGCCATACGAACGATCGTGTCGTACACCGCTGTATCTCCATGCGGATGATATTTACCGATCACGTCGCCGACAATGCGCGCCGATTTTTTGTAGGACTTGTTCCAGTCGTTGGATAATTCATGCATGGAAAACAGCGCGCGGCGATGTACTGGTTTAAGGCCATCACGCACGTCAGGCAAGGCGCGCCCAACAATCACGCTCATTGCGTAGTCGAGATACGACTTGCGCATCTCATCCTCAAGACTAACTACCAGAATCTCTTTAGCAAATTGTTCCATAGGTATAGCGGATACTCTAGAATTTCTTGTGAAACAATCTGTAAGTTTAACATGCCCACCTCAAGCGAGACAAAACATAATTTCTTTGCTGCGCATAACCTGAAATTAAGTCGCCTGATTGACTGGCGGTTCAAGACAAGTTTTGATACATTCCGCATTTCACCCTGAATGTGAGCACATCATGACCAATGCTGACCCGATTGAACTGGAGAAATTTAGTCAGCTCGCCCATAACTGGTGGGATACCAACGGCGAATTCAAGCCACTACATGAAATCAACCCGCTACGCCTGAACTATATCAACCGTATCGCGGCCCTGACCGGCAAGACTGTGCTGGATGTCGGCTGTGGCGGCGGCATCCTGTCGGAAAGCATGGCCGCACTTGGCGCGCAGGTAACAGGCATTGACCTGAGCGAAAAAGCGCTACAAGTTGCCAAACTACACTTGCTGGAAAGTGGTCAACAGGTAGACTACCGCAAAATCGCCGTAGAAAACCTGGCGGCAGAGCAGGCAGGCCACTACGATGTAGTTACTTGCATGGAATTACTTGAACATGTGCCCGACCCATCCAGCACTGTGGGTGCCTGCGCGCAACTAGTTAAGCCGGGGGGCCATGTATTTTTTTCCACACTAAACCGCAACCCGAAATCCTATCTTTTCGCAGTAATTGGCGCGGAATATTTACTTCATCTGCTGCCGCGTGGCACGCACGATTATGCTAAATTTATCAAACCGTCCGAACTCGCACAATTTTGCCGCAATGCAGGGCTTAACATCAGCGACATCAGCGGCATGAATTACCACCCCCTCCATAAAACCTACTCACTCGGCCAGAATACTGACGTCAACTACCTGCTCGCCTGTCGTCGTGACTAGTGCCATCCTGTTCGATCTCGACGGCACTTTCGCTGACACAGCACCCGATCTGGGCGCTGCCCTTAACCACCTGCTCAACCTCCATGACAGGCCACCCTTGCCCTTGAAAACGATCCGCCCACAAGCTTCGCACGGTTCTCTTGGCTTGCTGAAACTGGGTTTTAACATTGAACCGGATGCGCCAAACTTTGCGGACTTGCGCAATGCCTTCTTGGATTATTATGCTAGCCATATTTGCGTTCAAACCACCCTGTTCCCAGGAATGGCGGAACTGATCGATATACTGGAACAACGTGGTCTGCCTTGGGGTATCGTCACTAACAAACCCCATCGATTCACCCTGCCGTTGATGCAAGCGCTGGGCTATGCGCAGCGCGCTTCTTGCCTGATCAGTGGCGACACATGTGCGCGTGCCAAGCCCTTCCCGGATTCGCTACTGAAGGCCAGCGAATTGCTGAAAATCGCGCCACAGCTATGCCTTTACCTGGGTGATGACAAACGCGATGCGGAAGCAGCGCAAGCTGCCGGGATGCGCTGCATCATCGCCCGCTATGGCTACAACGGCTCTCCGGAGGAATTATCCAGCTGGCCTGCGGAAGGCGAAATTGATATACCATCACAGCTATTACAATATCTAATAGATTGAAAATTAAAACTATTGTACGAAGTGCGTGCTGGTATAACAGATAGACGAAACGATTGCTGTAACAGGCTTCACAAAAGGCAAACCAGGAAAAGTCCATCACTCATTTCTTGTGAGCTGCTCGACTTTACTTTATAGCCGTTGCAGTAGTAATAATAAAAATAATCGTAATGGCTATACTATTTGAATCCGCCTTTCCATTAATTACCTCATGATCAAAATTATCCGAAAAATTGCCATCTTACTGTTCACACTCTCGATAGTTACCATCATTGCAGGACAGGCTGGCTTATTCGGTGGAAAACGCCCGACCGATCTTGGCCTGCATGATGGCAAACTAAAAGCACCACTTTCTGAGTCATCCAATAGCATCTCCAGCCAAGCTACACTACACCCGCACAGCGACCACCACATCATTGCTCCACTAACATATCACGGTGACGGGAAAGGCGCCTTTGTCAAATTGACTAATATAGTGCGCAACATGAACAATGCAACGGTGATTGCCGCAGAACCAACTTATTTATATGCCGAATTCCGGAGCCGCCTAATGAAATTCACCGATGACGTAGAGTTTGCGTTAGATGAGCAGGCTGGCGTTATTAACATGCGCTCTGCATCACGCCTAGGCAAGAAAGATTTTGGCGCGAACAGAAAAAGACTGGAATCAATTCGTGCGGCTTTCAAAAGTTGACACTAGCAGCACCATTTCCAGGGTGCCACTAAAAATTCAAGTTTCTAATCAAGACAAGAAAAGAGTAAACAATTTCAGCTCAGCATCTAGTTGATATATAGGCGATAGTTTTTTAGAGTAACGCCGCATTGTGACGCAACGGGGTAAGAAGGCAAGCTGCGAAGCGGCTGCTCGCAAAATTTCGATTTTTATAGGTACCCTCCAATTTAACCTAAGCACTCGTCTGGCATGCGTTGAGAAGGCGTAATAATATCCGCATCATGGGCAACGGACATTTTCCGATCAGCGTTGTTGCGCCAATGCTTGGCGCAGATATATCCCAAGAGTAATTTCATCTGACAACGCCCGCGCCGATACGCTCGGCTTGATGTTCAACTCCAACCCCGCGCCATGATGGATCTACTTCCGCCACCACCATAGCAACAGAGTCAGCAGCAACGACACCAGCAGGCTGGTCATCAACGGAAAGTGGAAGCTGAAGTTCTCGCGCGTAATGGAGATATCGCCGGGCAACCGCCCGAAGGGGAGTCTGGAAAGCCATGGCCAGAGAAGGCCGATGACCAGCAGTACGATGCCCAGAATGATAAGAACGCGCTGCATCGCCTACTCCAAAAAAATACACGTCGGGCCTTCTGCGACCTGTCGGTGGATAAACTCAGAAAGTGACATTGGATGAATACCTCAGTCAGTCAGTTTGTGAGGTCGTGATAGAAATTTTCGTGTGGGCGCATGGATGCACTTGACTCATGACTTCATCTCTCTGTATTGGCTCAATATGATCTCGCATCAACTGACGGATTCTAAACGGTAGCCAGCTACGGACAGAAATTAATCACACAGGACGGGGCAGTTAACCACCCTGTCTCTTCCCTCTCAATTTTTCGATCATGTGGCACATTTGCAGCCTATTCATTCGCCAGCTCGCCTGTCATTCCGACCATCCAACGGCTTTCCGCAATGTGCTCGAAAACCAACCAGCTGCGATGCGCATACGATGGTCCCGATTTATTCGCAATTGACTAACCACTATTTGCTATTCCAAGGAAATTATTTAACCGCTTGTGCATCATAATGGAATCTGCGTTGAAACAAGTAATTTTGACCGCGCAACAATGTACGTTGTGGTACGGTTGTACCATATTATAGAGGAAGACAAAGTGGCAAGATTGAAGTTACTGTCATACACATTATGTAGCTTGTTCAAGACTTGGGCGCGACAAATTCTATGCGCAACAGTTATAGCACTTCTATGTTTGAAAATTACGGGGTGCACCCTCCCGAAGTCGATCCCCGCAACCTCAATCCCAGCAGCCATAATCCCTCCGCAAGAACTTTACGAAGTGCAACAACGTAAAATCGAACGTCTGCAGCAGCTATTGGCGAAAAAAGAGGTGCAAATCCAAAACCTGAAAGCTCGCCAACAAAACCAGGCCAAAGCGTTACAGGAATCCACCAACAAAGTCACCCATGACCAGGTGAGACTACGACGGCTAGCCACACAGCCCAGTGCTGCCTCGTCAATAGCGGAAGCAGAAGTGGCTATGGCAAGTTTAAAGTCATCTCAGGCCACAGTGCCTGAACGAGCACTACAGGCACAGCGTCTCCTTAATGCCGCTACGGCGTCCTACGCAAAAGAAAACTATGGCGCGGCCATGGACCACGCCGCACAGACACGAGAATTCATCGAGATGGTGATGAATAACAGCACACGCAAGGCGTCAGATCCCCACCTTACGATGGTTTTATTCAATGTCCCCATTCCGTTACGCGCCAAGAGCAACGTCAATCTACGCCAAAGACCCTCCGTAAATGCGGCTAAGCTCGCCTTACTAAAAAAAGATTCCGCGCTGATTGCACAGGCCTATCAAGGTGACTGGCTACAAGTGCAAACCAGCGATTTGTATTCTGGATGGGTACTAAACACACTGCTGGAAGTGCGGGAGGGAGACCTAAATCATTAAGCCTTGCTATGTCGCAAACATAATAATTTTATATTCAATTGCATAACTGTCATTGCTGTGTAAACCACTTGAGAGTACGACGCTCAAGAGAAGGCGCAGCATCATGACCAATCCGGTACATAACGCTACTTTTTATACTGCTCCTGTTAACGTAATATTTATAAATAACAAGTGCTTGTTATTTATAAAAGTTTTCTTGCCATAGTTATCGCATTTGGCCTTGAGCTGTAACACTACCAGAACCCATAGACTGCGATGCTCAGTGTGGTGTCGCAGGGAACCCACAGCAGCCCTTTTCTTCACAATAACCCAGCCCAAAGTCCAGCTTCAGGACTCCTCTAAAGATTCTGTCCTGCTTGTCGAGATATCCAATAGGTTGGTAATGATACGTAAAGGAGCCGTTATGCAACATCATCAAATGCGGGAATTGACAACATGGGTCGATTTTCTCAGTCAAGTCGATATCCCCGTATTGAAAAAAACCGCTCGCAATCTGTCTGCTTTACGCCAGGATGAAAAAAACCTTAGCGCGCGTGGCGTTGCCAATATTATCAGGCACGACCCCATGATGACCGTCAAGCTGCTTCGCCATCTGCAACACAAAAAGCGCCCCAGTCAAGAACATGAAGTAATACAGGTGGATCAAGCATTAATGATGTTAGGTATCGACATATTTTTTCAAAAAGTGCCCGCAGAACCGCTGGTAGAAACAGTGCTCAACGGGCAGACGGATGCCCTGAGCTGCTTGTTGAGATTGACGCACCGTTCAAACCGTGCATCTGATTTCGCTGTTGATTGGGCGGTACACTTGAGCGACTTGCATCTGGAAGAAATACGGATCGCTGCGTTGTTATTCGATATTACCGAACTACTAATGTGGTGTTTTGCGCCTGAAGATATGCTAAAAATTCGTGCCCTGCAGCGACAAGATAAATCATTACGTAGCAATATTGCTCAAGAACAGGTGTTAGGCTTTACATTGTTTAGTTTGCAATCAGCATTGGCATTTAAATGGTCACTACCCAAGTTGCTGATCACACTTATGGATGGCGAAAGTACCGATCAACAGCGTGTGCGCAACGTCTTTCTTGCCGTCAATCTTGCGCACCACTCTGCCAATGGCTGGGACGATGCTGCTCTGCCCGATGACTATATAGACATCGGCAATCTCCTGCATATTGATCCGGAAGAAGTGAAGGTTATGATCGGTGCGCCAGTGTAGATTCAGGAGCCTATGACGAACTGCGTTCCTGATTTTTTTAGTACAAATCCTTCTTTCACTCTTTGGGTGAAATATTTTCTAGCTGGCTCGCGACGGCAAGTATTTGCTGCGCAAGATTATTGGCTAAACAATCAAATTCGATTATTTCCGGCATACTGCGCAACCAGGTAAGCTGACGCTTAGCCAGTTGGCGCGTGGCGGCATTGCCTTTGTCCAATAACTCAGTTTCGTTTATTTCTCTGGCGAGAAATTGCCATGCCTGACGATAGCCTACACAGCGCATGGAGGGTAGATTGGGATGCAATAAATATTTTTCTTTAAGTGCAAGCAATTCATCTACCAAGCCGAGTTTAAGCATGGCAGAAAATCGTGTGGCAATACGTGCATGCAATTTGCTACGATCACTTGGAATGAGCGCAATCTGCATGACTTGATAAGGCAACGGATGTTTATTTTGCTGTTTAAACAGCGCTGACATCGGTTGGCCGGAGAGTTGATACCAAAAAGGCGGAGTGATTGCCGGTGTGTATAATGTGCCCGGCGGCAAGGTCTTTCATGCTGGCACCGCGATCAACGACAGAACCTTAGTGGCCAATGGCGGGCGCGTGCTCAGCGTGACCGCGAGCGGCGCGAATGTGACCGAAGCCCAATCCGAGGCGTATCGGATGGTCGATGCCATCGACTTCCCCACCGGATTCTGCCGCCGCGATATCGGCTGGCGCGAGGTGGAGCGCGAAGCGAAATAATATAGTGATCCACAAAACACAGGCCGCATCATCATGACGCGGCCTGTGACAGAATTGCAATTATCGTAATTTTTAAGCAGCAAACGTCGCTTATTGCATGTTACTTTCGCTCAGCCACATGACTGATTGCGTTCACGCACTCGGATCGGCTTTGACAATATCCCATGTACCATCATCATTTTGGATAATGTTCCAATCTCTCACAGTAGAATATTGATTCATAAAAATTTTAGCCATTGGGTCACATTTTTCGCCGTTTTGCCGCCATAGACCAAATTGCATGACGTTATTATGCGTCGCGAAGACTTCCTTGGTTTCCTTGCCCTGAAGCTTGGTGTCCGAATAAGAAATTCCCCAGCCTGAATCATTCCAATCATATAAGCTCAATTTGAGCAATGCCGATGTCGTATTATGAATGTTAAAATAATATTCTGTCGATGCTCCCGATCCTGTTTTACGCGCCATCATTTTTCTCCCAGATAAGTTAAAAGGACTGCTTAAGAATAGGGGCGGATTCAAGTTCGAATTGCAACACATTGCCAATTCACCTTTATTGCATAAAGACCAAAGGGTTGATACTTCTGGTGGCGTCGAGGGCGGCTAAGCCGCGCCACGAGTGGTGCTTGCCCTTGATGCCACCAGAAGTATCAATCAAACTTGAAAAGGCAATGAGGACGCCTGTTGCAACCAGTGTTGCAATTCGAACTTGAATCCGCCAGGTAATTCAACCGCACAAGTCAAATTTAACTTCGGTCTGCGCCCCTCGCCAATCCGATTTCCACCGTCAAAACCATACAAATTCCTCACTTCGCCCGTACCCATGGCAGAAATTTGTCGCATCAATGCCAAAAACCGGCACACGCTAAACCCAGCGCACAAGCCCACCCAGGGTGAGCAGAATTGCTGTCACCAGGCGATGCTCTGATCAAACTCGAACGCAGGCTCTGGCTGTGCCGACATATCCCATTCGGGGTCGTTGCCCGTGTGCTCCGAATCCGTTGCGGCCTCCCACAGCGGCGGCCCACGCGCCGGTGCAATACTCGGAGGCTGCGTGGATTCGCCGAGGTGATCCAGAATTTTGCGCACGGTGCCGGCATCGGTGACAAAAGCGATGATGCGCATCGGGGCGTGACAGTTTGGGCAGACCAGCGGCAGCGTTTCATAAATGCGCGCCAACAACATCGCCCACAGATAGTGCGATGCGGCACGCTGAGGTGGTGCGTCTGCCATGGTAGCTTGCACCAGTGGCGCCACAACCACGGGCCTCGGCGCCAATGCCGTCACCGCAGCACGCATCGGTGAATTGGGTGCCAACACACCGTAGTAACGGTGGCGGTGCGCACGGGGCGGCGGGATGAGCGCAGCGATTTTGTCGATCAGCTCCAGCGGCGTGAGCACCAGATTGCGCGGACTATCGGAACGTGGCTTGGGGTTGTGATAAATCAGATGCTCAGCATCCAGCGGGTGCAGATGCGCCAGTGCAAAAGGGGGGCGGGCGCAGTAGCGCAGCAGACGTTCCAGCCCTGCCCGGTCTGTATCCTGGATGCATACCGAGGCATCCAAAGAGAACCCGCCGCCGTGTTCCCAACCCATCATCTCGTCGCCATCACCCTTGTCGATCAGGCCACGCCGGACGAAGGCACGCAGGATGCGCTGGCGCACTTGCGCTTGCACGCTGGCGATGGCTGCGGCATCCAACTCAGTTGCGGCGTGAAAGCCCACACCTGCTTGTTTGTCAGCAGCTTCGGCAGTGTCGCCAATTTCGGGTTCGAATACGCCATCCATAACGCAGCAATGGAAGTGAGTGTGTTCGTTTAGGGATGAACCGAAGCGGTGGATAAAAGCGATTGCGCCAATACGGGCGCTGGGATCACAACCGGGGCTGTGTTCGCGCAGGCAGCGTTCTACCGCGCGCAACAAGATTCGCAGTACGGCACTTTGCAGGGCGGTGTCGCGTTGCAAAAAATACCGCAGGCGCTTGGGCACGGAGAGTACCCATTGGCGCACTGGCAGCCGTGGAAAGACGTGATCAGTCAGATGCGCGGCCGTCTCGGCCATGCGCCGCGTGTTGCACGAAGGACACACGCCGCGCCCTTTGCAGGAAAAAGCGATGAGGAAGTCATGGCCGCACTCGTTGCAGTGGGCACGGGCAAAACCGTTGGCTAAAATTCCACAGTCGAGATAACGGCGAAAGGCTTGCTCAATATAGGCGGGTGGTGACTCATCGCACGGCCTGGTAGCGAATGCCAACCAGGTTTCGAAGTGCGTCTGCACAGTGCGATACCATAGGGTTTTCTCGGGTCGGCGGCGCTGGTAGCATTGGGTTTGCGGCGCGATGTGTTTGACTGCAGCAACCATGGGATACCCCACTGGCCTGTTTAGATGGACAACTTAAATAGCCAGGTAACCGCCAGCTCCACCACATATTTAAATTGAGACGTCTTAGGGCGTCTTTTTTTATGCCTAAAATATGGCTTTTTTATTTCCTTCGCAGTGCTTCATGTTCCAATTTGTACTGCCTTTTTATATCTCACGAAACATCAACGATATAGGTAGTTTATGGTCAATTCCCGGGCATTGCCAATGAAGATCTCTATCTGAATGCTGATCTGGCGGTAACTACCGATTTCCGGCAACCTTTGAGCGAGATCGTCATCCACCATTTGGGTAACATTGCCATTCCAACGGTCTTCCCCGGCTACAATGAGCCGCGGATCATGGGACTCATCAAAAACGGCATTGTGCCGGACGGTGAAATACTGTTCAGAGATAATTTTGAATAGTTCCTCGCTGGATTGGCCCGCTAAACCCGACGTTTAAACCTGACGTTTAAACCTGGCCTACAAATCTGACCTACAAACTTGCCCGGTTAATCTGTGCCGATCTCAAGCACTGCACCGGCATAAACAGACACTATCCTGTCCTTCTTGCCTGCTCGCCGGTAAACCCAGTTCGATACACTGGCTTGCCGCTGGTGCCCCCGCTCTCGTACAGTGGCTTTGCTGGAAAACTTGCTGGCAGGTTTACCGCATTTTTTCAGCAACTGCTTGCTTGAATCCCCTACTTTCACCAGGGCTCCTCCGCAGCGGATACTGTCTGCCTGAACACTGGCGGAAAGCCCCAAAAGAGCCAGAAACACCCATATTGCAGTTAACCACACCTTCATCACTTCCTCCCCTGCTTTGATCAGCCTTGATCATAAGGACCCGTCAGCATGCAGCGAAGTGGCTATTGTTGATAAAGCAGGTAGGTATTTACCCATCATTCATGCAGGCTGGCAGGCAAATAGGCAGGATCGGGTAGGAGGCGGGATTGCTCCTGCCGCCCCCCCTACATCACCTCACGGGGCCATCTGATTGAAGATGTCCGTGCTGGCTGTTGGCAACCGCATCTGCATTAATCTTGACCACTACAGGGCTCGCCTCACAATGGGACCTGGCGTTTTCTGGGCTGAGGCATGGAACTCAGTCTAGACAGGAATCCGTGCGGCCTGTAGGGCAAAACGGTGATAAGTTATGTAGGAAATTAAAAGAGATGTGGGTGTCTCAGTTCTTGTCGAGGGCTATGGTGTAACCATGTTGGCCAACTTGATCGAACTGAGTCAACACACCGGCGCGCTACGAACGCCCGCCGCGAAAATCACAGCCCTGGCGTCTGACCGTGCCCGACGAATTCGCCGGGCACGTCGCGAAGTGTCACCTCCGTGCGATCAGCCTCGAGCCCGCAGTGCAATGCCCAGCCCACCCATCAGACCGATCAGTGCAAGCAACCCACCCAACGACAGGGTTGGGATAGCGACCATGTTGACAGCCACTCCGGCGTTGCTCACCTCAATGCCATTGCCAGTCAGATCGGCCACGTCTAGCGCAGGATCGGCACCCAGGGCCCAATCATCCGCCGCGGCCAAGTTATAAGTAACAGCGCCATTCGAACTAGTACCGTTTTTGTTCAATCGAACTAGCAAGGCGTTTATATCGGCGCCATTGAGCGTGACCGAAAAACCTGTCCCATTGGCGATATCGACACTACTCGTAGTCAGGGTATAAGCGGTGGAGTCTCCACTAAGGGTAAATTTGGATAAATCAATATCATTTGCCCCACCGGCTTTTCTAACAAAGCCGTTACCAGCCACAACCAATACACCCGTACCTGCATCATAGGTCGCACTGATAATCGCTGGAATCGGCACATTCGAAACAGTAATGGCATTTACGGCATCGGCGGTGTTGCCGCCGGTAATTTCACTGTTCCAGTCATCCGCGGCGGCCATATTGTAGGTAGTGCCTGAGGTCGAACTGGTACCATTCTTATTGAGAATCGTTTCGACAGCGCCATAGTCTGCGGCATTGAGGCTGACAGCAAACGATGTTGCATTCGTGACTTCAACATCGGGGGATGTGAGTGTGTACGTCGCCCCATCTTCTCCAGTAATCGTCAACAAACTGACGCTGATATCATTGTTGGGACCTGGAATACCTACTATATTGGTACCGATAATAGCAAGAACGTGGGTGCTGCTATTATAAGTAGCGGCAGTAATCGTAGGTCCTGCAACATTGCTTACTGTAATGCCGTTACCGGTCAAATCTTCCGGAGCAGACTTTGTCACATTCCAATTGGTTGCTGCCGCCAGATTATAGACGGTACCATTAATGGAATCGAAACCATTCTGATTCAATAAGCCGTTTACCGCAAGCTTATCAGCTGCATTCAAGGTCACCGAAAAAGCCGACGAACTGCTTGCAGTTACATTGGGACTAGTGAGCGTATACGTGCCGTCATTGCGGCCGGTCAGAGTCAGCTTGGACACATCAATGGTGTCGCCGGCTGTCATATTGGGCGCAGTAACAGCGAGAATGCCGGCGCTGGCATTATAGTTTGAGCTGGTAATCGAGGGCGGCGCGGTGACGGTGAAAACCAAATTATCAAGCCCATTACGCCAGTTACTGGCGGAATAAGAATAGGTTAATGACGTAACCCCGATCCAATTAGATGGAGCATGTGTTGTAACACTTCCTGCAAGCGCGCCATCATTGTCAGCGATACTAAAGGCATTGCCGACGTTGGGCGTCAGCACATAATGATTGCCTGTCGAATTATTAGTAAACTCTGCTATTTGAACCGAACTAATGGTAATCGGAACATTGAATGTCACCGTCCAGGTATCGGCACCACCCATGACGCTTGGATCCAAAAAGCCCGAAGAAACACCCGCGAGATTCCCCCCATCTGAGCGAGTAGCTGTCAGCGTCGTGGTTCCATCATCGGCGGTTGTCATCACCGTAGGGGTTCCACCCCCGGTGTATATCGACATTGTGAATTTGGCTGCCATAAGCTCAGACGAGCAAAAAAGCAGCGCTAACGAGAGCACCCACAGCGAGCATAATTTTTTTCGTCTCTTTTCTATTGGCGGCCTGCTTGTATTAAAGAAGGGTTCAAAACGTGGCGCTGAAATATCTTCTGGCAAAATTTTCATTTACATATCCTTGAACTCGAATTTTCGAGTGTTTACTTAAAAGCAGCGACAATTTGCGTCGCCCCCACCAACGCCCCCCAGAAACAACCCCCAACTGTCATGGTGCATTCGAAGATGTTGTTGATATAAATACTGGTGAATTTGAAGGCCGAGTATAAGTAAAATAAATGTTATATGCACCTGAAACCTGAAGTTCAAAACAGCCACCTTTATCTGATTGTCAGTCATAATGCAGAACATACTGATCAAATTTGCATGCTAAGGTCCAATTACCCGCCGGATACAGTTGAGTTTTTCGCCAATCCTTGAACCCGAGACGAAAAATGCCCGAGCGATTCCAGATCAGGAACGGTAAGTCAGGTCTATGGTTGATAAAGCAGGTAGGCAATTACCCACCATTCATGCAGGCTGGCTGGCTGGCTGGCTGGCAGACAGGAAAATGGGAAATTGGACAAACACGTGGGCAGATGGGTAGACAAAAAAAGACCCGCACCAGGCGGGTCTTTCGAATCAATCCAGCTATTTAGATGTCAGTCGTCACCAAAAGCGAAGCCCAGAATGTGCAGCAAGCTGGTGAAAAGGTTAAATATGACGCCGCATTGTGACGAAAATTGGATTTTTAGAGGCACCCTAAAGATTCTGTCCGGCTTGTCGAATTTCCGATAGGTTAGTAATGATATGTAAAGAGCCGTTATGCAACATCATAAAATGCGGGAATTGGCAGAGTGGGTAAACTTTCTCAGTCAAGTCGATATCCCCGTATTGAAACAAACCGCTCGCAATCTGTCTGCTTTACGCCAGGATGAAAAAAACCTTAGCGCGCGTGGCGTTGCCAATATTATCAGGCACGACCCCATGATGACCGTCAAACTGCTGCGTCATTTGCAACAGAAAAAACATCCCAGTCAAGAGCATGAATTGGTGGAGGTAGATCAAGCATTAATGATGTTGGGTCTCGATATTTTTTTTAAACAGTGCCCGCAGAACCGCTAGTGGAAACAGTGCTACGCGGCCAGATAGATGCCCTGAGCTGCTTATTGCGAGTGATGCATCGTTAAAACCGCGCGTCCACTTTCGCAGTGGATTGGACGGTACGCTTGAATGATATGCATCATGAGGAAGTACGTATCGCTGCGTTGCTATTTGATATTGCCGAACTGCTGATGTGGTGTTTTGCTCCTGTAGATATGTTGAAGATCCGTGCCCTGCAGCAACAGGATAAAACATTGCGCAGCAATGATGCGCAGGAACGGGTGTTGGGCTTTACATTGTTACATTTGCAATCTGCATTGGCACTCAAATGGTCACTGCCCAAGCATGCTGATCATGCTGATGGATGGCGAGTGTGCCGATCAACAGCGTGTGCGCAACGTCTTTCTTGCGGTCAATCTTGCGCGCCACTCTGCCAATAGCTGGGACGATGCTGCTCTGCCCGATGACTATATAGATATTGGCAATCTCCTGCATATTGATCCAGAAGAAGTGAAGGTTATGATCGGTGCGCCAGTGTAGATTCAGGAGCCTATAACGAACTGCGTTCCTGATTTTTTTAGTACAAATCCTTCTTCCACTCTTTGGGTGAAATATTTTCTAGCTGGATCGCGACGGCAAGTATTTGCTGCGCAAGATTATTGGCTAAACAATCAAATTCGATTATTTCCGGCATACCGCGCAACCAGGTAAGCTGACGCTTAGCTAATTGACGCGTGGCGGCATTGCCCTTGTCTAATAACTCTGTTTCGTTTATTTCTTTGTCGAGAAACTGCCATGCCTGACGATAGCCTACACAGCGCATGGAGGGCAGATTGAGATGCAACGAATATTTTTCTTTAAGTGCTAGCAATTCATCTACCAAGCCAAGCTTAAGCATGGCAGCAAATCGTGTGGCGATACGCGCATGCAACTTGCTACGTTCACTTGGGATGAGCGCAATCTGCATGACGTTATAAGGCAGCGGCTGTTTGTTTTGCTGTTTAAACAGCACGGACATCGGTTGACCTGAAAGTTGATAAACTTCCAGCGCGCGCTGGATACGCTGCGCGTCATTCGGTTTTAGAAGAGCAGCCGTCTCCGGATCAACCTGAGCCAATTCCGCATGCATTGCAGGCCAACCGACAAGTATGGATTGCTCGTCCAAGGCGGCACGCACTTCAGAGTTGGCCTGCGGTAGTTCATTCAGACCAAAGAGCAAGGCGCGAAAATACAACATGGTGCCGCCAACCAGCAAAGGAATGTGTCCGCGTTGAGTGATGTCATTCATCAAGCGCAGTGCATCCTGGCGAAAAGCTGCGGCGGAATAAACACTGGTTGGGTCAATTATGTTTATCAGATGGTGCGGCGCATGAACGAGGACGGCAGCCTCGGGTTTGGCAGTGCCGATATTCATATCCCGATACACCAGCGCGGAATCAACGCTAATGATTTCAACTGGAAGCTGATGTGCCAGTTCTACAGCCACTTGAGTCTTTCCGCTGGCGGTAGGACCCATAAGAAAAAGAGCGGGAGGCAGTGCGTTCATTTGCCCCGCATGAACAACGTATCCAATTCTGCAATACTCATTTGAAACCAGGTCGGACGACCATGATTACACTGGCCGGAGCGTTCTGTACGTTCCATCTCACGCAGGATATGATTCATCTCAGGCACGGTCAGGATTTGATTGGCGCGCACAGCGGAATGGCAAGCCAGCGTGGACAACACTTCGTTGCGTCGTTCGGTCAGCACTCGGGAGGCGCCGAATTCACGCATTTCATGCAACACATCACGTGCGGCAGCTTCGGCGTTAGCCTGCTTAAGCATAGCGGGCATGGCCCGCACTGCCAGTGTTGTCGGCGACAATGGAGCGATATCAAATCCGAGTTGTGCCATGGCTACATGGTTTTCCTCGGCTGTAGCAATGTCCAATGCGTCAGCAGCAAAGCTCACCGGGATTAACAATGGTTGCATGGGAATTTGCTGCCCATCAAGTGCCGTTTTAAGTCTTTCATATACGATTCGCTCGTGAGCAGCGTGCATGTCCACCACCACCAGTCCATGCTCGTTTTGCGCCAATAGGTAGATTCCGGCAAGCTGTGCCAAGGCAAAGCCGAGCGGCGGAATTTCTGGTTCTGATAAGAAAGATTGAGCGGGAGTGCTTAAACTGTGTGCATCATTTGGGTTTTCCTCCTCCCCTCCCCTGCTATCCTTTCTTCCAAAAAGAGCATCGTAAAAAGCCAGCGGCTGTGATGCCGTGTGCAACTGTAAAGGCTGCTGCATCGACATGGTTCTTTGCACGGATGGAATCTGAGCTAGTTGATTCGGCAGGTCAGATGCATGTTCTGTTAGAGCCACGGGCGTGCTCAACACTTGTTGCAGTGTATGGAACACGAATTGATGTATGGCCTGACTCTCACGAAAACGAACTTCGATCTTGGCAGGATGTACATTCACGTCCACCAATTCTGGTGGTATATCAAGAAACAGCACGAAGGCGGGATGGCGCTGGTGATGAAGGATATCCTGATAGGCTTGTCGGATAGCATGGGCGATTACCTTGTCGCGGATAAAACGTCCATTCACAAAAAAATATTGAGCTTCGCGTGTTGCTTTCGAATAGGCAGGCAGAGAAGCCATGCCGTATAAATGCAACCCAGCTGCCTTACGCGAGACAGGCACCGCACTTTGCGCAAACTCTTTGCTTAACATAGCCTCGATACGTTTTGGCAATGCATCTGCTTTTTCTTCCCAAGATACTTCAGAAACCGCAGCGGTCGAAGCACGAGGTGCGCAGCCTGAGCCTGATAGCATGGGTAATTGCCACATCATACGGTTGTTGTGCTGCAGACTGAAGGCAACATCCGGGCGTGAAAGCGCGATGCGCTTGAAAGTTTCCTCACAATAAGCGAGCTCAGTGGCTTCGGACTTAAGAAATTTACGTCGTGCCGGGGTGTTGAAATACAGCTCACGTATTTCAACACTGGTGCCCTGAGCGTGTGCGGCTGGAATAACTTCGCTTTGTGTGCCATCCACGGATTGGATCTGCCAAGCATGCTGGCTTTCCTTCATGCGGCTGGTAAGGGTTACCTGCGCCACTGCCGCCATGCTGGCCAAAGCCTCGCCGCGAAAGCCCATGCTGGCGACGCACTGCAAGTCAGCTAGAGACGCAATCTTGCTGGTCGCATGGCGCATAAGGGCGAACGGCAACTCATCTGGGGCAATGCCATTACCATTATCACGCACACGTAGCAGCTTCACGCCACCACCTTCCAGCTGTACGATTATTTCAGTGGCCCCCGCATCCAGACTATTTTCTAGCACCTCCTTAAGTGCGGCAGCAGGCCGTTCTATAACTTCGCCAGCAGCGATTTGGTTGATGAGCAGATCAGATAAGAGCTGTATGGTGGGCATATAAAATGATTCAGGTTGCGGGTACTGAATTATAACTTTTTCATGCTATAGCAGTGCGGTGACGAAGATAAAATCGTATAATGGCAAGTTAATAAAAATTATCATTGCCCGGTATAGCCGGGTTTTTTAATATATTTTGGACTAGCAGTCCTGTCGGACTTAAAAATCGTATGCGCAAATTTAGCTGAGCGAGGGTATATTTGCGGCCGATTTCCTTTAAGTCCGCGTACTGCTAAAGCGCACAAGTTGTGTCCGCATGTAAGCAAGATGCTCTCTTGGTGTGTGACATACTGGTTTTAAATTCACAGCGCATAATAAATTCAGGAGTTTGCACTGCATGGAAAGCTTAAATTCTCAGCAACCTATCACGGGTATTGATAGTGGAGTAACGCCGCCCCCAGTTTTAAAACTGGGATTCGGATTGCAATTTGAAGATCTCTACAGCTGCGATGGACTGCCCCGTATCGACTCTCATTTTCTGGCCGAACTTGCTAAAGGCGAACCATTACTGGCGGAAAAACTAGCAGCAGCGCGTAAAGCACCGGATCAGATGACGCATCTGGAAGAATCGCAGCTCATAATTAATCTGGCCCCGCACCTGGAAGATTTTCTTGGTCAATTATTTAATATTCAGATTGCGATACGCAAGTTGGCGGAACAACACAATGAGCTAGCGCCGCTGTTTCACTGCAAACGTATTTTTGTGCAGCGTAAGGCAATGCAAAAGTACAAAGCAGCTGATGCCGCAGCTTTCGATGGCGACGCCCTAGCAACTGCGTTGTTACAAGATTTCGGCGATACCACTGGTGAAATGAGCGAATTACTTTTTGCCCGTCAGGTTAACACCTGGCTTGATGCCGAGGCAGAAAATATCGACAAGATTGATACTGCCATGCGTTACGCGGCTTGGGCGGTACATACCACGACTGGGAAACAACGCCACGGGCACGGAGTATTATTCAAGATACCTGCCAAGCTCGATTTTCAACGCTTGGTGCCTATCATTCCAGTTGAAAATGTTCCATATACCGCACATCGCCTGGCGGATAGCCATCTGCGTCAACGTGAGGGTTTCGCCCTTACTGACCAGGGTACGGACTTAGCTGGCGCCATGGGCGAAGCTAATTACTGCATCTGGTGTCATGAACAAGGCAAGGACTCCTGCTCGATTGGACTGCGGGAGAAAGCGGGTGTTGCTGACGCTCCCCCTCCATTCAAAAAAAGCACCTTTGGAATTCCGCTGGCAGGTTGCCCTGTGGATGAGAAAATATCAGAATTTCATAAGGTTAAAGCATCCGGTTGTGCTTTGGGTGCCTTGGCTATCATCACAATAGATAATCCAATGTGCGCCGCAACCGGCCATCGTATTTGCAATGACTGCATGAAATCATGTATCTATCAAAAGCAAGAACCGGTAAATATTCCGCAATCTGAGACACGGTCTTTGAAGGATGTCCTGGAGCTACCGTGGGGCTTTGAAATTTATAGCCTGCTCACCCGTTGGAATCCCCTTAATATTCGCCGTCCCTACCCGCATGCCAGCACCGGTAAGCGCGTGCTTGTGGTCGGCATGGGTCCCGCTGGTTTTACGCTGGCACATCATTTGATGAACGATGGCCATATTGTTGTCGGTGTCGACGGTTTGAAAATCGAGCCGTTACCTGGTGATTTATCTGGCGTGGATGCAGATGGCAATCGAGTGGCATTTAGTCCAGTCTACGATGCAAGCGAATTGAAAGAGCCGCTGGACAACAGAGTTATGGCCGGTTTTGGTGGAGTGGCCGAGTATGGAATTACGGTTCGATGGGATAAGAATTTCCTTAAAATCATTCGCCTGCTGCTGGAACGACGTACACAATTCGCACTACTCGGTGGCGTGCGTTTCGGTGGAACCATTACTGCTGAAAGTGCTTTTGAGTTGGGCTTCGATCATGTTGCACTAGCTGCTGGTGCTGGCCGTCCTACATTGCTCGACATACCTAACGGCATGGCATGTGGTGTTCGCACTGCGTCTGATTTTTTGATGGCATTGCAACTGACAGGGGCCGCCAAGCCAGACTCCATCGCCAACATGCAAGTTCGCTTACCCGTTGTGGTAATTGGCGGAGGCTTGACTGCGATTGATACAGCCACTGAATCTCTCGCCTATTACCCGGTGCAAGTTGAGAAATTCCTTTGCCGCTACGAAAAGCTGATAGCTGAAAAGGGTGAGACTGCATTGCGCAGCATGTGGACGGCAGATGAAACAATCATAGGCGACGAGTTTTTGAGTCATGCTCGGGCTATACGCGCAGAGCGGGCAATGGCCGTGAGCGAAGGACGTAACCCCAACATCCTTCAGCTTATTAAATCATGGGGGGGTGTCACTTTGGCCTATCGCAAGCGCCTGGTCGACAGCCCTTCATATACCCTCAATCATGAGGAAGTGGAAAAGGCTCTGGAGGAAGGAATTTATTTTGCCGAAGGTTTGACCCCAGTGAAGGTAGAGGTGGATACCAATGGCAATGCGATTGCCATGGAGGTCATGCACCAAGTATTAAATGCCGAGGGAGCCTGGCAGAAAACCGGGCAAATACATCTACCTGCGCATACCATCTTTGTGGCTGCGGGCACCCAACCGAACACAGTTCTGGCACGCGAATTTCCAGAAAAATTCAAGCTTGATGGACGTTACTTCCAGGCATGTGACGAACAAGGAGAGCCCGTCACACCAGAGCGTAGCAATACCAAACCGGCCCAAGCACACGTGCTTCAGTACAAGCACCATGATGGCCGCTTCATCAGCTTTTTCGGAGACCTGCACCCTTCTTATTCCGGCAACGTAGTCAAGGCCATGGGTAGTGCAAAGCAGGGTTATCCGGTATTGAGCAGAGTGTTGTCACAGGTTTCCGCTGCAGATAAAGGGAACGATCAGGATTTTCTTGCACGCCTGAGCAACGACCTGCGCGCCACCATACATCAAGTGATCCGCCTTACCCCTACCATCATAGAAGTAATCGTCAAGGCTCCTACTGCGGCGCGAAATTTTCAACCGGGGCAATTTTATCGCCTGCAGAATTATGAGACTAGTGCCTCACAAGTCGATGGTACACGTATGGCCATGGAAGGCTTAGCCTTGACCGGTGCTTGGGTTGATGCCGAGCAAGGCTTGCTCTCTACTATTGTGCTGGAAATGGGTGGTTCTTCGCAGTTATGTGCAGCACTGAAGCCCGGTGAACCAGTAGTGCTTATGGGGCCAACAGGCACTCCCACTGAAATTGTGCCGGGTGAAACAGTGATGCTGGTTGGTGGGGGCTTAGGTAACGCCGTGCTATTTTCCATCGGCAAGGCATTCCGTAGCGTCGGCTCTAAGGTGCTTTACTTTGCTGGCTACAAAAAAATGATAGACCGATACAAGGTGGAAGACATCGAAATGGCCGCTGATGTGGTAATTTGGTGCTGCGATGAAGCGCCCGGATTTATACCGGATCGCCCTCAGGACCGAACTTATGTAGGTAACATCGTGCAGGCCATCAAAGCCTATGCCAGCGATGAACTTGGGCAGCAAGACCTTGCGGTGAATCAGGTCGATCGCATCATTGCGATTGGTTCAGACAGGATGATGGCCGCTGTTGCCGGGGCCCGTCATAGCGAGCTGAAACCCTATATGAAACCGGATCACCACGCCTATGGTTCCATCAATTCACCAATGCAATGCATGATGAAAGAGATTTGCGGCCAGTGCATTCAAGAACACTTCGATATTACGACTGGGGAAAAGACCTATGTATTCTCCTGTTTTAACCAGGATCAGAAACTGGATTGCGTAAACTTCCCCGGTTTGAATGCACGGCTTAAGCAAAATACAGTGCAGGAAAAACTTACCGCACAATGGATAGAACATTGCCTCGAACAAGATGACATGTTGACGGGTACATCTTAATGATAAAATCGCTCAGTTATGGGTTCATGGCAACAAACAACATAATGCATCCGCCAACCCATCAAAAATTGGGATATTGCTTGTTTTCTGACCCCTTAAGTGACTTGAATAATTACTTCTGCCCGGTAGACTCGGGCCTTATTAAAAGAGGAGATGTTTCATGCGTATAGGGATTCCTACGGAAACGCGCGCAGGTGAAACACGTGTCGCGGCAACGCCCGAAACAGTGAAAAAGATGCTGGCCGCCGGCCATGCAGTCATGGTGCAGCAAGGTGCTGGAGCAGGTGCGAGCATCCCCGATGCAGACTATCAGACAGCAGGGGCCACCTTGGTCAGCGACGCGGAGGTTTATGCGCAAGCTGAGATCATACTTAAAGTGAAATCCCCAACTGAGGACGAGCTGGCAAAGCTGGCCGCAAAAACTGTACTGATCGGCTTACTTTCACCTTTTCAGGCAGACTTGGTTGCAGCCTACGCTAAACAGGGCATTACCGCTTTTGCCATGGAAAAGCTGCCGCGCACGACACGCGCGCAAGCTATGGATGTTCTGTCTTCGCAAGCAAATATTGCCGGATATAAGGCGGTGCTGGTGGCGACCAATTTATATAAACGGTTTATACCTATGTTAATGACGGCTGCCGGAACGGTGAAGGCAGCGCGCGTAGTGATATTAGGCGTAGGTGTTGCTGGTTTGCAGGCTATCGCCACTGCCAAGCGTATGGGTGCGGTGATTGAGGCCTCCGATGTGCGCCCTGCAGCGAAAGAACAAGTGGCGTCTCTGGGTGCCAAATTCATTGATGTGCCTTTTGAAACTGATGAAGAGCGAGAGATTGCCCAAGGCGTTGGCGGCTATGCCCGCCCCATGCCAGCCAGTTGGATGGAACGTCAAAAGGTAGAGGTTGCCAAACGTGTGGCACAAGCCGACATTGTCATTACCACTGCATTAATTCCAGGTAGAACCGCACCCGTGCTGATAACTGAAGATATGCTCAAATCCATGAAACCGGGATCCGTAATCGTGGATATGGCTGTTGAAGCAGGCGGCAATTGTCCGTTGTCTGAGTTAGGAAAGACGGTAGTCAAGCATGGCGTCACGTTGGTAGGTGAAGACAACCTGGCCGCTTTGGTTGCGACAGATGCCAGCGCTTTGTATGCACGCAATCTGCTTAATTTCCTCAATTTACTATGTGACCCCAAGAACGGTGGCAAAATAAACATCAATCGTGATGACGATATTATCGCCGGATCGTTACTGAGTATTGATGGAGAAGTGGTTACTAAATAAATTTATCCCCCTCTCAAAGGGAGAACTGGAAGAGGTTAAAGTTTGCCAATCTCAACATAGGAGTTTTGAAATGAGTAGTGTAGTTGATCCTGTAATTATCAATCTGACCGTATTTGTACTGGCTGTGGTGGTTGGCTATCACGTGGTATGGAATGTCACACCTGCGCTACATACGCCGCTAATGGCAGTGACCAACGCCATTAGCGGCATTATCATCGTCGGTGCCATGCTGGCGGCGGGGCCTGAACAACTCGACGCCGGCACGATAATGGGCTTAGTCGCAGTTATGTTGGCGGCAGTTAATGTATTCGGTGGTTTCCTGGTAACGCAACGCATGCTGAGTATGTTCAAAAAGAAAAGTAAATAAGCCAAAACGCCTATATTCAGACTCGAAGTAGTGAAGTGGAACGACAAGAGCCATTAATTTGTTAATGGCTCACTACTCATTTGTAGGAACCTCACACCACTTCTTCTGACTTGTGAGATAAAGCAGTTACAAAAAAATAACCAAGGAAAATTTATGTCGGCAAATTTTGTTGCATTAGCCTATCTAGTCGCCGCAGTCTTGTTCATCCTGGCACTGAAAGGCTTGAGCTCTCCAATTTCCGCACGGAACGGAAACATGTTCGGCATGATAGGCATGGCTATTGCTGTGCTTACCACGCTGACTATCACTCAGAACCTGGTTTATATTGTGCTTGCCATCATTGTGGGCGGATCAATCGGTGCGGTGGTCGCCCGACGTATTCAAATGACTGCCATGCCGGAATTGGTGGCGGCAATGCACTCACTGGTCGGTCTAGCAGCGGTGCTGGTCGCCATGTCCGCGTTTTATAATCCAGTTGCCTACGGCATCGCGCCGTTGCATGCCAGCAACCTGATTGAATTGTTCATCGGCACGTTTGTTGGTGCGATCACCTTCACCGGTTCCATCATCGCATTCGGCAAATTATCCGGCAAACTTGGCAGCAAGCCACTGCATTTTACAGGTCAACACTGGTTTAACCTGTTTTTGGGTGCTGTGATGATCGCCTTCGGCATCATGTTCATTGTTACTGAAAGTTGGACGCCATTCCTGATCATGATTGCTTTGGCGCTAGCGCTGGGCGTGTTACTGATTATGCCGATTGGCGGTGCGGACATGCCAGTAGTCGTGTCCATGCTTAACTCCTATTCCGGGTGGGCGGCGGCGGGCATTGGCTTTACCCTGAATAATAATATGCTGATTATTGCCGGTTCATTAGTGGGCAGCTCTGGTGCGATTCTCTCTTACATTATGTGTAAGGCAATGAACCGCTCCTTCTTCAATGTAATTCTCGGTGGCTTCGGTGGTGATGATGCAGCAGGACCGGCTGGCGAGGTCGAACAGCGACCAGTGCGTAGCGGCAGCGCGGATGACGCTGCATTCCTGATGGGCAATGCGGGTAGCGTCATCATCGTGCCGGGCTATGGCTTGGCGGTGGCGCGGGCACAACATGCAATCAATGAAATGTCTAACCTTTTAATCGCAAATGGCGTCAATGTGCGTTATGCCATTCACCCTGTGGCTGGACGTATGCCGGGGCATATGAACGTATTACTGGCTGAGGCTGAAGTACCTTACGATCAAGTACTTGAAATGGATGAAATCAATAACGAATTTGCAGATACGGACGTAGTGCTGGTCATCGGCGCCAACGACGTGGTGAATCCTGCAGCCAAGACCGACCCGAGCTGTCCTATTTATGGCATGCCGATCATTGATGCACACAAGGCGCGTACCATCCTGGTGGTGAAGCGCAGCATGGCTGTCGGTTATGCTGGCCTGGACAATGATTTGTTCTATTTAGACAAAACCATGATGGTGTTTGGCGATGCAAAAAAGGTAGTCGAGGACATCATCAAGGCGTTGCAGCACTAAGTTACTACATGATTTTGTTTTAGAGTAAAAGTCCCGGCATGCCGGGACTTTTATTTTGTCCAACAGAGCTAAGATGTTTCGTATGCAACATGGAGGATAACTGTGATGTCAAGACTTGCCCCCTTTATCTAATATTGCGTCATAGTAGCGTATTTAATATTACTCTGCCCCCAATTATTTAAAAAGCTTAACTTAGTGGCATTCAGGCCTGAGCAAAACCTTGTACATACGCGGATGCGCCAGAATATAATGAATACCGTGCCCACCCCCACCGTCAGACCGCGTCTATCAAACATTCTGCGGCACGTAACACGATAGAATGGCGTCACAATTACGTTTTAATCAAGTTAAAGGAATGTCATATGCGCATTAAAGAAACTATCGAAAGTAAGCTGCAAATACTGCAACCCGAGTTTTTAGAAGTTATCAATGAAAGTCAGAATCACAATGTCCCGGCAGGATCTGAGTCTCACTTCAAAGCAATCGTTGTTTCAGAAGCGTTTCAAGGAAAAATGCTAGTCGCACGCCATCGAATGGTTAACGATATTCTGGCTGATGAACTCGCGCAGTCAATTCATGCCCTGGCTTTGCACACGATGACAATGGAAGAGTGGTTTAAAAAAGGAGGAACGTCCACCGCATCTCCACCCTGTCTTGGCGGTTCTGCATCTGAAGGTAATAAACGGTAATGCGCCGTTATGCGGTAAAAGGCTTTGACCCCTTTAGTTCGCGAGGTTGGCAGAAGAGAGGCGGCTGCCGATCGTGTTCAAGTTCTGAATTGGCCCATGTGTATGCGGTGCCCATTCCTGACAGGTAAGCAGTCATTAGGCCCCTAACGTCCCGGCTTCCTCTTTTGTTTTCTTGGTACTCACTAATATTGTGAATGCCAGAGTTTGACCGGAGCACAGGAGCAGAAGCGCTGCCGAAAGCGTGAGACGTAGAGTGACCATACAAAGACCTCCCAAGAGTTTTAAAATAGTCTGTCAAATTCAACCCAACACGCTCATCTTGATAGTGTGCAAGGTTGTCCTAGTGTTGCGAGCAGTTTCGATAGAAGAATCTCGGGGTCACTGGTGAAATCGAAAAAATTTCAGGTCGAGTAAGTTCGTTATATATCAATCTAAATCGCTATAAATTTGCAACGCATAACCAGCATACAATAGACGCGGGGTACGTGACGCGAGTTAAACAAGTTTGGACGGGGCGGCAGACAAACGCTTTTCGTTAGGCGTAATAAGGAGAGAATTGTGTTCATAGTGTTCCTTGGATTTATTGGTATCCAGTTCGCCGCATCGGCTTTCTATTTCTTCATTGTTTGGCTAGTGATGCGCTCACGAAGCGGTGTGAAGCTTGGCGTTGGGTCGTTGATCTTGGGTATATTCGCCACTGCCTTCGTCGGTGGGCTTGTCCGATTCGTGTTTTGGATGGTCTCTGGAGAAAGCGTATCGGATTCTTTGTCTATTAGCGAAGAGGCATTGTTGTTTTTCTTTGCCGTGCTACCAATATTTACCGCTATAGGAATTTGCGTTTTTTTCAGGAGGCAAAAAATATGCTTGGCTAAGAAAGGTAATTCCGGTGGTAATGCATAATCGGGCAGTCAAGCGGGACTGCTCAAAAGCCGCAGCCCCTTACCTTTAGGTTAAGCAAAGGATTTCTGAATGAGCTGGTTTCCTAGTGATCTTACGAGTTTTGTGTATGGTTTTGTTGTAGCAGCCGCTGCTATAACAGCTACTGGGTTCTTCCGTGAAGCGGGCAAGGAGCTTTATGGCAAGCTAAAAAGCATAATTTTCCCAGAGCCAGCACTGCCACCCGAGCCCGTCCAAGTAGATATGAGCTTTCGACCAACGCTATATAAACAGGAGGACTGTACTTGGGTTCGTCATGAAAGTATTTCTAGGAAAGAGGGTGAGGGTTGCACCTATTACCCGCATCCAAGCAACGGGGGAAAATGTGTTCGTGGTTCCGAACAGGAGCAATCTGTTTTAATGGTAAAGCCGAATGCGCAGGCACAAAATAAGCTCTAACAAGTCATTACAAGTGGACAGTTTTATATTTTCGGGCGCACATGGCAGTGGTAAATCTCTATAAATGCAGCTCTACCCTCGAAGCTGTAAAAACCTATAAGGGGTCTTGAAATTTCATAGATAGGCTTTATGAAACAGTATGACTATAAATGTTGCTCGCAATCCGTACTTCTTTGGTTGGTGGCAGGTAAAATGTTCGCACACAAGATTTCGGACAAACGAAAATGATGGGTAGAGCGCAAAATAAGGGTCAGGTCTTTCCGCAAAATAAGGGTCAGGTCTTTCCGTATCGCATTACTAATGTTACGCTCCCCTGATGGCTAGACCACTACGACTAGAGTATGCAGGCGCTATTTATCATGTCACTTCGAGAGGAGATCGGCGAGAGCCGATCTATGACCTTGTCGGGCAGCTATACCTTGAAGGAAATCGGTGAACATTACGGAAAGCACTACACGACAATTAGTCGAATTGTGAAGAAAATTGAAATACAATCTGGAAAGACCTGACCCTAAGTTTCTGTTAGTTAGGAGTTAGGAATCTCGAAACTGTTGAACCGCCGCTGCGATCAAAGCTATGGCGAAGCTCGCGGCTGTAGCCATTGGACCATAAGCGCGTTCACCCATCGCAACAAAAAACAACACGACGCACAGTACACCACCGACCAAAAGAAACCATGCGGCGACCCTGTCGCCGTCGGGCTCGAAGGTATCGCCGGTAAAAGACGCCCGGCGTACCAGCCGCCTTCCACCCAGGCGCAACAGTGCGCCGAAAGCGGCTGTAAAAACACCGATGCCGAGCGCGCCGAACCACGGCAGCTGATCATCGAACATCAAGGCAATTGCGGTGACGGGCGCGGACAACAGATAAAGCCACCCGATGCCAACGAGAAATTTGCCAAAGAGCTCTGTCATTGAACCAGTATATCGACGCTCACGAAGTATAGGAAGCATAAAAGTGTCAAGCAAGCTAAAGGGGTCAGCTGTAGAAATCGCGACATCATCTGAGAGTTACCCAATTTGATCGAAGTGACTGTCAGTTCACAAAAATAAGCACAAAAATAAGCACAAAAATAAGCACAAAAATAAGGGTCAGGTCTTTCCGAATCGCATTAACACAATGGACAATCAAGGGTGAGGTCTAAGGTTCTTCGACACAAATTTCCAGATTGACTACGGCTGAAAAGCACACGCCAATTCAAGAAGTGGCGGCGCGATATGAAAAGACTTGAGCACAGGAATATCGTGTTACCGTAAAGAATTTGTGAATAAGGAGAGCGGCATTTGAGCGAGCAGGATGTTCCCCCCTCGCCTGAAACAACAGAGCGTAGGGTATGCGTGGCATTGATCTACGCCCTCGTGGGCGAGCGCCTGTCCGTTTACTACGAGCATGACCTATGGATGACCAGGGCCCAGGGCGCAACGCTTGCGACAAACTGGTTGTCCCGATCCAAACGCAGTATGCCCATGGATTTGCGTAAACACCTGTCCGATCTGAGTGACAACTTGGCAAGGCAGATCGCTGAAATGACATCCCGTGAAGCGGGACTTTATCTCAGTCATGAGATGCAGGAGTCACTCGATACCCGCTATCAATCCGAGATCGGGCAGTCAATCATGGTTGAATGCGAAAGAATCTTTGATGAGGCATTGCCGCTGTAGTGAAGGTGCATGAAGACCATGCTCCATCGAGAAGGATCGGATCAAGGTGGAGTGCATGGGTTGGATGATGAAGTTCGAGAAATGAAAATTAGTAATTGCTGCAAAGAAAGAGCCCGGCGATGCCGGGTTCTTTAGGTTTCTACAATAAATTGGGGGCTGCTCCCGCTGTGCTACTTTTACGGCTCTTCTAAACCTCAGCTACCGAATGTGGCTTTCATCACCTTGATCATGTAGGCCACATCCTGCACGCCGGCGCTTTCACGCAGGCTGTGCATGGCCCACATGGGTGAGCCGACATCCACACTAGCGATACCCAGGCTGGCAGCAACGACCGGGCCGATGGTGCTGCCGCAACCAAGGTCGGTGCGGTGGGTGTAGTTCTGGTATGGCACACCGGCACTCTCGCATAGCGTGATGAAGCGCGCGGCGGTATCTGCATCGGTGCTGTAGCGCTGGTTAGAGTTGGTCTTGATCACCGGGCCGGCATTCACCATCACGTGGTGATTAGGTTCGTAGGCGTTGGGGAAATTGGGCTGATAGGCGTGTGCCATATCCGCGCTGATAAAAAAGCTGTGTGCCGCAGCACAATGCTGTTGTTCATCATCCAGACCCATCCACAGGGAAATCCGCTCTATTACATCACCGGCAAAACTGCCGCCCGCGCCCGCCGTACTTTCGCTGCCCACTTCTTCATGGTCAAAAAAGGCGGCAATGCAGGTGGCGGCCGGCGCAGAAGTGGCGAGCAATGCTGTAAGCGCGGCGTGGCAAGAGGCGAGATTGTCGAGCTGGCTGTTGGCGATGAATTCCTGCTCCACACCCCAAAAGGCACCGGCCTGCGTGTCGCACACGTTGAGCTCATAGGTGAGGATGTCTGCTGCCTTAACTTTCAATTCATCTGCAAGCAAGTTGAGGAATTGCTCGCGTGCAGAAAGTGTGTCATCGGCAATGCCAAACAGCAACGGCAATTCGGTTTGCTTGTTCAGCTTGAGGCCTTGCTCATTTACATCCTTGTTCATGTGGATAGCGAGGTTGGGCAGGCGCAACAGCGGTTGCCGGAAGTTAATCAAATATGATTCAAAACCCTGTGCCGTGCGGACATTCACGCGGCCGGCCAAACTCAGATCGCGATCGGTAAAGGTGGCAAGTATCGGCCCGCCGTAAATCTCCACACCTAGGCGCACCACGCCATCACTGGCATGTGCCGCATTGGTCTTGAGGCGTAAACCGGGAGAATCAGTGTGCGCGCCTATCATGCGAAAGCCGGTATCAGTCAAAGGCTGCTGACCGATCATGAAAGTAATCAGCGATGCACCTCTAACCACGTAATAGCCTTTGCCACTTTCCAATTTCCAGCGCAGCTTCTCTTGCAATGGCACAAAACCCTGTGCCTGTAAGCGTTGCGTGATGGTATCCACGGCATGCCACGGGCTGGGGCTGGCGTCGATAAAGTTCAGCAAATCTTGCGCGTGGGCGCGGTCTTCAGAGGTAATGGGCATAAAGCTTCCCAATGATTGGGGTCAGAGTAAACTAAACAACCACCGGCTAAAGCCGGAGGGTTTGAATTACGGACTGAAAGTCCGGATACGCGTCGCCTAAACGACGCGTCCTAATTGGGTTCCATTTTAAAATCATCGTTCGGCTTAGGTTCAAAAT